>Ga0163109_10000083_pt1 | contig 74682 bp, 54 predicted proteins | sample CRUFie1St13metaG_FD_108704 | JGI IMG/M metagenome (GOLD analysis project Ga0163109, IMG submission 108704) | Marine microbial communities from the Costa Rica Dome - CRUD Field 142mm St13 metaG | ecosystem: Environmental > Aquatic > Marine > Oceanic > Photic zone | place: Costa Rica: the Eastern...
AAGATGGAGCCGGCGGGAATCGAACCCGCGTCCGCAAATACATCCCCAGGAGGCGCTACGTGCGTAGCATTACGAATTAATGTCGTGAGAGGTTGGCTCGTATGCAGACCTTCCAAACACCATTCTCAGTTTATCTCATCCTTCGTCGCTGAGACGCCAGCGAAAGACCAGCCCACTTCGTTTGCGCCCGATGCAGGACCATGGGCAGGGTCACTGCGTCGAACGGCCTAAGGCACTCTATGTGAGTACTATTAAGCTGCTAGAGCAACTACGTTGTCGTTAGCAATTATGTTTCCGTACCGTTTAATCGGCAAGCACGGTTCCCGAGCACGCTCCTCAAGGTTCAATATCCCCGTCGAAGCCAAATCGGCCCCAGATTGTCAAAGATCTAACTCAAATAGTGTAGAGACCTAGAGGCGTTCGTCAAGTTATAAAAAAGAGCGCGCGAGAACAGGGCGCTTAGCGTTTGCGAAATTGGTCGAGGCTGACGACGGTTGCGCCGACGGGCTCCTCTGCTTCTTCCAGGCTTGCATCGTCGACTTCTTCTTCGGACTCAGGCGCATCTTCCTCTTCGCTTGCTTCGGCCAGTGCATTTTCTTCTGCGATGTCATCAATGATTTCTTCTACGAGGGCGGGCACTGCTTCGAGGTCGGCTGTTGACTGAAGTTTGGTGTCTAGGTCCACTTCGAAGATCAACCCAAAAGGCACCGACGGGTCGTAGAATCGGCTCACGGCTTTGTACGGAACAGTCAGTCTTTCCGGCGTGTTTGCGAAGAAGAGGGTCACAGAGAACCGATCCGGCTCAACAAACAGGTCCAGGAACTGATGTTGGATCACGATGGTAATTTCTTCAGGGTATGCAGCGCGAAGACCTTCACTGATTTCGACTCCGGGCGCACCGGTTTGGATTGTGATGAAAAAATGATGGTTTCCGGGCAGCCCATCAATGGCCTGCTCTAAGGAAGCTCGAATCACGTTCCTTAGGGATTCACGCGCTAGCTTCTCATAATCGATGCTTTGTTCGCTCACCACGTAAACTCCTACACTGCTCTGACCATCTGAGCAAGGAAACGGTCAAATTCGAGTTGAAATCATTAGGGATTTCGCCACCGTCACGGACTTCGCAGACAATCTTGGACATTCTGCGATTTATCACTACAGTATCCCAAGTCATGGCGAGAGCGAGGTCCTTACCCAAGACTGCCGTCGAGCATTGTTATCAAATGGCCGATGAGATCTGGTCTGGACAACGTCTACATATTCAAGAACCCGTCAGCGGGTTCAATTCAGAGACCGCGATTCGCATCCGCTTGCGCAACATTCTCAATACGCTCGAAATGCTGTCCGATGACCTGGTCGAGGAAGCTTGTGATCTCTTGATGAGCATCGATATCTTGAATGATGCGCCCAAACTGGTGACGCGCCGGTGCGAGCAAATGTTAGCCTCGCAGCTCCCTGGACCGATTCGTAATCCTGAAGTGATGAAGACCGCCAGCCATTCAGCGCTAGGGGGTCTAAGTCGTCTTCTTATTTGCCAGGATATCGCGGCAAGAAATGGCGTATGGCCCGCTCAAGCGGCCTCTGAAGATGATTATGCGACGGCACGCCGTTTGCGGATAGAGGCCAAGTCCGTCCCAGCAATGGAGTTTGAAGACCTTCGCAAAAAAGGGGCCGCAGCCTATAAGAGTAAAAATTATAAGGCCGCAGCCTTGTTCTTCACGAGCGCAGATTCGAAGAAGCGCTCGATTGAAGGATTATACAAACTCGCTGTCAGTTTATGGCGACTTGGAGACGTTGAAGGTGGCTTATGGGCGATTCGGGCCTGTTTATTGGAAGACCTAAAAAACTTCCCGTCGCCGAGATGGTTGCTCAAGGCACAGATGATCGAAAGCCGTTTGGATAGTCTTACCCTGGACCCAGAGTTTGAAGAAAGCACGGATTTCGGGACGCCAAACCCTGCTCGTGCGAAGACGAGTGCAGAATCCACGCTCGACGGCGGTGGACTGGTGGTTCCGGCTGAATTGGATGACCCTGAAGCGAATGACGATGTGCCGACCGTGATGATCTCGCGTCCGACTGATATCTGAAACCCCCCATTTATTCTCCGCTTTCTATAATCCTCGCCATAGGCTCTGTTCATGAACAGCTAACCGACGTATTCTGGCGTTGCATGCTGTCAGGTAGAGAATTCTTGGAATCCGCGACCAATTATCTGAAGGGACACCCTGAAGAAGTGGCTAGGATCCTGCGTAGTTCGTTTGGACTGCGTTTTGGTGTCCCATTGGCCGCGTTTCGCTGGTTGGTTGAGCGCTTGGTCGATGATGTAGATGGTCTTGATCCCGAGATCACCGCTTGTCCACCAGGGCTTCGCATCGGGATGACGATCGAAAAAATGGAAACTCGAATTCGCTTTTCGTCGATTATCTATGTGTCGCGCATCGATGTTTCCAGCTCTCAAATTCTTCTGGAGCTTCGTTTCGAGGATGCAGCGCTCAAAATCCTGAGCGAGAAAAAGACCGTCGTATCGGCATTAGTTAAATCGGGTGCCTTGAATATTTCTCAACTTGGTGAACTCATTTCCGAGTTACCGGGTATGCCGCCGGTCATTGTTGAAGCGGCTGAAAACCGCATCGTTTTTGATTTGTTGCAATCCCAGCAGCTCGATAATCGAGTTGTTCGTCATCTCGTCGGCTTGTGGTCTTCTCTGATCACCGTCGATGGCGTGGAGACAGAGACGGATCATTTAGACGTCGTCTTCCGGGCATTGCCACGTGGTCGTTCTGCTGCGATGAACAGTGTACGACAACACCTGATTGCCCCTGGACTACGTCGAATTAGAAATTTTGTGGGAGAGTCGCCCTCAACCTCCGCACTGGTGCGAAGAATGAATTAGCGCGCTTTTCTCGCTTCACCCACCCGAACGGTGATGCGTCGTTTGTCTAAAGACTCAAGGAGTGGAATCAAAAATTTCCGAGAGAGTCCGGTCAAGGTTTTGGCCTGAGCGGTCGTGATTTCACCTTCTGCGTTGATGAATCCCAAAATTTGTTCCTGAAATTTTGCGTAAGCTTGGGCGTCGAAGAACAGTTCTGGTGTAACTCGAATGACATCTTCGGTCTTGGCGAGTGTCGTCATCATTTCTCGCAGAGACTTTTTGTCGATGTCTGCTGCGGTTTGAAGAGCATTGAAAGTTGGTGGTTGTAATCCCGCTTCTCGCAAAAGCTTCATCACGTTTTCTTTCGCCTCTGCGCCTGCTGCTCCAAATGGGCGATGCTCTGGGAGATGAAAGCCTTCGCTTTGTTGCGAGAGTTTCTTTTTGCCCACCAAACTTTTTGCCGCACGTTCAACAATTGCTTTGGGGATTTGACGCCCCATACGACTCTTCAGTTCGTTCAGTGACATAGCAGGTTTGAAAGGATGCTCGGTGTGGAATGCTTGAATCAACGCTAGGATTTTTTCGTCGAAAGACTGGATGGCTTCGCTGCTAATGCAGAGCTGACCAACTTTGATGACGCCTTTGTTTTTGACGGCCTTGTCGACCAGTTGAGTTATGAATTTGTCGGTTTTCGCGAAGCGTTTGGCGAGAGACGGTATTTCAAGGGATTTTTGGCCGGCTTCTTTAGCAAGAACTGATATGGCGACATTCCAAGTTGCAGGGTCGTCGAGTGCTTCTTCTAATGCAGTCAAAGCCTCTTCGGTCATGGTGGCGTTCCTTTTGCGCCGGGGCGGTTGAGGATCTAAAATGACGCCACCTCCAATGGTGCGACCTGCTGTACTCATCGCGTCAAAACCACGTAAAATAAATCGTTGATTGGGGAGCGCCACGACAGGCTCTTCAAGCCTGATTCGAGCAAATGCAGACTCGCCGGGGTCAAGCCGATCTGCGTTGAGCAGTGTGACTTGTCCATTTACAATCGAGGTACCCAAGTGAAAAATGACCTTGGCTCCTGACTTGAGTTTCTTACTTCGCGAAGACAAGTAATGAACCCGCACATCCACGCGCCGGCTCGGTTCGCACAATCCAGGCGGAACCAACATTTGGCCGCGCGAGAGTTGATCGAGTTCGACCCCAGGAAGACTCACCGCGGTTCGGTCTCCAGAAAAGGCTTGCTCGACGGAGTCGCCGAAGACTTGAACGCTGCGAACCTTTATCGAATCCGGGGCAGGGCGACCGGGAACAGGCGGGACGATTTGTACGGCGTCTCCGACCTTCAGCTGACCGGAAAGAAGCGTTCCGGTGACCACACTTCCGAATCCTTTGACGGAAAAGGTTCGGTCGACGGGCAAGACCATATCGGCCTGTGAGTTGTCGCGCTCACACTCGGCGACAAGTTTTTGAATCGTTGCTTTTAATTCTTCGATACCTTCACCAGTGGTGGCTGAGCACTTGATGATCGGGGCAGAGGCCAAGCTTGTATTTGCGAGATATTCGGCGACGTCTTCCGCCGCTAGTTCGAGCAAGTCAGGCTCTGCGCGATCAATTTTGGTGAGCGCAACAATGCCTCGCCGAATGCCGAGCAGTTGGCAAATTTCGACGTGTTCTCGAGTTTGCGGCATGACCCCTTCATCGGCGGCAACAACTAACAAGACAAAGTCGATTCCGGCCGCCCCAGACACCATGTTTTTTACGAAACGTTCGTGCCCGGGCACGTCGATGACACCGATTTGTGAACCATCGGGAAGAGGGAGGGGCGCAAATCCTAAGACGATGGTGATGCCACGTTTCTTCTCTTCTGGAAGACGATCAGTATTTTTCCCGGTGATCGCACGAATGAGCGTGGTCTTTCCGTGGTCAATATGACCCGCGGTTCCTAATACGACGTGGATTCGCTTTGTCCCGCTCACTGGCTCGTTCTTGGCTGATCCTGACCTCAACGGCAACAAAAACCTAAGAATCCTAAGGTAAGTCTATGTCCTACCTCGGTTTGATACGATTGTTGATTTCGGCCCTGACGAATCGTACCGACCCTATGCTATTGTTTTTACGTGAGGGAGGTTGGGACTCGTCCCGGCGGCAATGTCAGACAAGAAAAGCGAACGACCTAGATTAATGTCAACGGCCGGACCGTCAATACCGGTGACGAACAAAAAGACCGATGACGTTGTACCTCGTGGTTCTGGTTGGTTAGAGGGGCCTCCGCCGCGATCGGATGGTCTTGTTGATGAGGAAGCAGAGCAGCAACAGATGGCCCTGCGTGAGCTTCTACGAGCAAGCAGGGCCGAGAGACCCCACAAGGAGAAATCGGAGGATGATGAGATTCAGAGTCGCTCCGCGGTCAGTTGGGTTGAACAGCTCGCAGAACAGTCGCCAGAGCCAGCGCCTTTGACCGAAGCGCGAAAAGTTCGAACTGCGCAAGTGCGAGCCATTTCCGCAGTAAAAATTGAGGGTCCGGCAGAAGAAGCTCCAAAGCGGCGATTACCGCTTTCGGTATGGGTCGTCGTCATGACAGTTACGGTGATGGCCATTGCGGTCGTAGCGTGGAATCTTGGATTTCAAGAACCCGCCCCCGAATCTGCGCGTGACCATTCCGCACTCAAAGCGAAAATTGGACTTCGAGAGAAAGCAGTGCAGATGGTCAATCAGGGTCATGAGCTTGCGGTCCAAGGTCCCAAGAGCGCGAAGAAGGCCATCGAGGCTTATCGTCAAGCGTTGACCTTTGATCCTGAGTTAGCCAGTGCTCACAAGGGCTTGGGCAGTGTGCTCATGCGAGAAAAAGAAGTCAAAGCGGCCGTCAAGCATTACGAAACCTATCTCAAACTCAAGCCGGAAGCGCCCGATGCCGACGCGGTTAGGGCTATCCTGGATAAGTATATCGATGATCCCATGCGCCCGAAAGGCGGGATCAAGTAGTAACTCGCTCATTTCGGCCGGATTCGAGAGTCCAAACATATTGCGCCTGTCACCTCCGAGTGATACCTCACTGACCCGTGGGAACTGTTGAACAAGTTGTAGATAAGATTCGTAATCGTGAAGCCTCGATAGGAATTTGCGGTCTTGGGTACGTTGGATTGCCACTCGTACTCGCTTTCACCCGACGGGGTTTCAAAGTGTACGGCTTCGATATTGACGCGAAGAAGATCGAGGCCTTGCAAGCGGGCGATTCATACATCAAGCATCTCGATTTTGAAGAACTCAAATCTCAGGTTGAAAACGGTCAGTTTATTCCAACGACGGACTTTGGTTTGATCGGCGAGCCTGATGCGATTCTAATTGCGGTGCCGACGCCTTTGACCGAGACTCGTGAGCCTGATCTTCGTGCGGTGAAGGGAACGTGCAAAAATATAGCGAAAGGTCTCCGCAAAGGTCAGCTTGTGGTTCTCGAGTCGACGACCTACCCAGGAACAACGGAAGAAGAGTGTCTACCCATTTTAGAAGAGACAGGGCTCAAGGCGGGCGTCGATTTCTATCTTGCGTATTCTCCTGAACGCGAAGACCCAGGTAATCCTAATTTTGAAACAAGCACGATTCCTAAGGTGGTCGGCGGTTGCAGCGAAGACTCGTTGAAGATTGCGACCGCGATTTATGAGGCGATCATTGAACAAGTGGTGCCCGTATCTTCTATGGCCGCTGCAGAGTTGTGCAAGATTCTCGAAAATACTTTTCGTGCCGTCAATATCGCCTTGGTCAATGAACTCAAGCAATTGTGTATCAGGATGGGGATTGACGTTTGGGAAGTTATCGATGCTGCCAAGACCAAACCATTTGGTTATATGCCCTTTTATCCCGGGCCTGGACTTGGTGGACATTGTATACCCATCGACCCATTTTATCTGACTTGGAAAGCGCGTGAGTATGATTTTCAAACGCGCTTTATTGAGTTGGCTGGCGATATCAATACCCAGATGCCGTACTTCGTCATTGATCAAATCATGTATGCGCTGAACGAACGGGAACGTTCGCTAAAGGGCTCAAAGCTTTTGGTCCTTGGGGTCGCGTACAAAGCCAATGTCGATGATTTGAGAGAGTCTCCGTCCCTCAAAATCATAGAGCTTTTGAAAGAGAAGGGCGCGCACATTGATTATCATGACCCTCATTGTCCGGTGATTCCAAAAACGAGGAAATACGAATTTGACATGAAGTCAGTGAACCTCACGCCTGAGAATCTCGCCGGTTACGATGCTGTCGTCATACTGACGGCGCACAAAGCTGTTGATTACGACATGGTCTCAAGCAGTGCAAATCTTGTGATTGATACTCGAAACGCAATGAGCGGCATTGATCGTACCGATAACGTCCATAAAGCCTAATCGCTTTCGTCAAACTTTCTTTTTACAACGCCTGATTCAGGCTTGATGAGTTCGGCCAAAACTACGGTAGCGTACGCGCCGCTAGGAAGGCTGATTTCGAGTGCGTAGCTGTCTTCATCCAGTTCGTGAATTTTTGCCGTAGGGTCGAGCGGGAAACGTAATGAGCGTCTCGTTCCCACCTCCATTCTTGATAAATCTTGCTCGGTCACGCCGAGCTCGCTGATAGCTTGTTGTTCGAACTCATATGCACGAGATTTCGCATATCTCGTCTCGCGTCCCGGGAGCGGAGCGGTCGGCGATATTTCAAGGCGGTCAATGCGCTCTTGCTCGATGGCGGGGTCAGTCACGTCGAATAAGCCGCCCGTGTCGTGTTTCTTCATTATGTCGCCAGCGAGAGCGGTAAAAAAAACACCTTGCTCTAATCGAAGATTGAATATCCGATTGAATATTTCGGATTGCACAGCCGATTGTAGAATCGAGCGGATTCGGTGGTTGCCCGGCGGCTTGATTTGTTTACGGATCATCTGCAATCCGCGTTCAACATTGTCGCCATACTTTCCAAATCGTTGCGCTCCGAAAATATTAGGTACGCCGACCTCACGCAATCGCTCTAAGGACGCACGAGCGTTTTCTACACCACCTGCCGGTACTTCTCGCACGGTTATGACAAAACGATTTCCTTTTCCGTGACTTCTTTTGAGTTTCGCTCGATGTCGCTCCATATCGAGGACCCGACAATTTTCGCTGTCGAGCTCGAGTAGATTCGGCAGTCCAAGTTTGATCGGATAGTGAACCGAAAACCATTGGCGAGTTCGGGCGTGTTTGTCTTTGAAGCCTGCGAAGCTTACCGCTTTGGGCTTAACATCGAGAGCCTCGGACAAACTCGCGCTGACTTCAGCGGTAGTAAGCTTCGTCTTCTCTATCTGAATGAAGAGGTGTTCGCCTTCTCCAGAGGGCGCGTAGGCTATTTCTTCATTGACGATAAAGTCATCAACGTCTGGATAGAGTACTCCACCAGAACCAGGGATGTCTTTGGAGAGGAATTCCACGCCGGAATTAGGTTCGAGCGTAAATGAGAACGCGTCCGCCTTCTGGGAACGCAACGTGGGCTTTTTGGTGTTCGCGAAGTTCAGTCACGACACCGATTCCGAATTTGGGGTGCTCGACAACATCGTTCAGTTGAAGTTCCATCTTGATGGAATACTTAACCGCCTGTGTGAGATCCTTGTCTGCTGCAATCAGGTCAAATTCCGTAGCAGTCGTCTTCGGAGTGATGGGAGCAGTCTTTGTTGTCTTGCGCTCTGCTCGGCGTTTGGCTGCAGTGGCTTCACTGGCGGAAGGTGGTGCACGATACGCATGTTCGGCTGTGCACGTATTACACTTTACGCGCGCGATTTTGTCGCCCTTCATCGCGATGATCACGTGAGAAACTACGTCTCCAACACCCTCGATCTTGCATTTCGAGCATTTCGCATCGACTTCTTCGCCAGCAGCGTAAGTGGTTTGTCTAACTACCATCGTGGACAGGGGTAAAGAAGGCGGCCCTGATTGGCAAGGTAAAAACCGAATCCTGTCGTCGAACGTTAGGAATTTTTAGGACCCCGAAAATGGTCTAATTTGGACAATGACGCCGGAATTTGGCGATGAATGTGACAACAGTCACGAACGAGGAGAAATCACATGGGCATGTTGCGTTACTGGGCGAGTCTGATCGAGGCAAACCTTCAAGCAATGATTGATACATCTGACGACCCCGCAAAATTGCTGGATGAAGCAATCAAGGACATGAGGCAGGGCCACAAGGAAGCTCGAAATTCTTTGGTTCAAGTAAAAACATCCCAGCGTTTGGCGGCTCGCCGCAAAATAGTGGCGGAACAAGAGGCGCAACGATGCGAGGCCCTGGCCCTATTGGCCTTACAAAATAGTCAGGAAGACGATGCGAGGCACTGGATCGATCAGAAACTCGTCGCGGTTGAACGCTCTGAAGTCGAGACGGCTGCGATTGAAGAACAAAACGCCTATATCGAGCGGCTTCAGGAGATAGAGCAGGCGTTGTCTCGTCGACTCTTGGAATTACCCGCAAAAAAAGCCATGCTTCTCGCGAGACAATCACTGGCTCAGGCAAAGGGTGCCCGCAGGGCAGATAAATTCGATTCTTTCGAAGCCATGGAGCGGGCCAATGATGCATTTTCGAAAATCGAGGCACAGGTAATTGAGGCAGAGGTCGAGGCAGAGGTGCGCCAAGGAGAGATGACGTGTCGCTCTTCGTTTGTCAGTGTCTCGTCAACGAGGCGAGAATTAGCATTCGCGCAACTGCAGAAGCGTGCGAAGAAGCAAATCAGTGCTGGTAGTCCATCCAATGAAGCCGCCTCAGAACCGATGCTTGCTTCGATAGCAAATGACTCCTAATTGTGGGGTTAATGCTAGCCTTCGAGGGTAATATCGAGTCGCCCGTGGCTTCTTCCTTCGAGAATAGATAAGCTCTGCACCGAGAGGATTTCCAACCCTTTCGGAGAGATATAGTGAGTCTAAACGCGATTGGCGAAGCTGAGAACGAGATAGAGCCATCAGAAGGACAAGAACAGAGCGATGCTGATGAGCTTGCGGCTGAGCAAGCAGGGAAAATATTTCAGCATCTACTCAAGGGCCTGAAGAACATCGGAATTTATCGGCATAATCAAGGCCGTTATGCAGAGTATCTTGAGCCCGCATATTTTGCCATGTCTGAATTTCTGGCCGAGTGGCACAACTTGCCACTAAAGCTTGGTCCATACACGCTTGAGTACAACAAACGGATTATTTACGAAGAGCAGAGTAAAGAGAACCTCACTTATCAGTTTTACCGCGATGGAATGCGCTTCCTCATTTTTCGCGAAGGGCTAGAACTTGAAGAACTCCTTCGCTTCGTTTTGCTGACAGTAGAATCGCACGATGCATCGAGTAATTCACACGAAGACTCGATTACACGACTATGGAAAGAAACCTTCACCAACATCGAGTACGTTGTCGTTGAAGGCTTTGAATTCGGAGAGATGAGTCAAGACCAGGTTGAGGTCGAGGTAGAGAAAATCGTTGGTTATCTCCGGAATCAACTGGCAGCCAATAGTGATGATATTACGCGTTTTGCGCGGTTAAGTTTAGAAGACCTCGAACTTGAACTGGATAATGTTGAACAAGTACGAGGAAACATTATTTCTGGCCGCACAGCGACGCAGGATGACAAGCAGTGGGTTCAAGACGAATTATATACAGAAGAAAAGAACCGACTTTTTGCGAAGATGGTGTTGATACTCTTCCAAATCTTAGAGCGAGATTGTGTGGCCGAAGATCAAGATATGATTGCAGAATCTTTTTCTCAAGTCCTGGATACACTGATCTTATCTGAGGATGTTCGGGGCTCTGTAGCAGTCTTACAGCGTTTCGATAACATGCAGCAAAAACCTAATCTCGTCAGCGACCAGCGCGCCTTTGTAGCCAGTATTCGGAATAATTTTGCGAAACGAATGGTGGAGCCTCAGCGACTCCAAGCGGTTGTTCAGTACATGACTTTGGCTCAGGTTCCAGATGAGCAGGCCGTGAAGGCTTACATGTCAGCGATTACACCAGCCGAGCTGCCAGTCCTCACCGAAATGCTCGAAACGGTTGAAAGAGTCGAAGCGCGGAAAATACTGATTGAAGTTCTCGCAGAGCACGGAAAAAATCATACCTCTATTTTTGCGGAGCGCTTAGATAATCGAGCGTCTAACGTCGTCAAAGATATGCTGGCAATTATCGACCTTATCAATCCACCCAATAAGCTCGACCTCTACGCGAATTGCTTAGAGCATCCAAATATCATGATTCGTTTGGAAGGCTTGAAGGTCTTAGCGCATAGCCGAGCTGAATCTGCGATTAGACATCTCGAGAAAGCCGCCAAAGACCAGGATATTCAGATGAGACTTGCTGCCTATCGAGCACTTGCCCAAAAACATCCTGAGCGAAGTACTCCTATGCTCAAAACAAAAATGCGCAGCGACGGATACAGCTCTCTTGACCGGCGTGAGCAAATTGCCATTGCTGTAGCACTCGGTGAAACGCGTTCACCCGATGCACTGAGATTTTTCAAGACGGTTCTCGAAAAAAAGGGCAGCCTATTCAGTCGGGGCAAGCTCAACGACGTCAAGCTCATGGTCATCAAAGGGTTGGTGGCGATGAAATCAGTCGAAGCCTTTAAGCTTTTGTCTCAAGAAATCAAAAATCGCAATCATCCACAAGAATTGCTTGAAGAGTTTCATCGCGCTGCAGTGAGAGTTAAAGGCGAGCTTTCAGGTCAAGGAGGGCAGGCCTAATGGTTGATACGCATGACACCGTAATGGATGCCGGTGTTAAGTCGGGAGACAAGCAGCGAAGAGACACTCTTCTTCAAATGCACGGACAGAAGATTGTCTCGACTCTTTATATGCTCATTCGGAATGTGAAGATACACGCGCCAGAAAACGCGATTTTTCTGAAGCCTATCGAATCTTTGCGCGAGATGATGAATGTAATTATTTCAATGGATCGCCAGCTGAACTTGCAGGCGTGTGACACTAGCGTTTTATTGAATAATTCTCTCCTAAAATTTAATTTCAGTGCATTGAGTAACGTTGCGTATCTTACGAAGGAATTTGAATCGAGAGATATTGGCGGCTTCTCGACGACACGGCCGGTAACCACTCAGGAAATTAGAAATTTTCTACATTTGTTTTCAGGCAATTTCGCTGGTGCAGTGGATGCTGAAGATGGTGCAGAAGGATATGAGCTGCCTTCTATTCGTTTGGCTAAATTTGCGCACGTCAAAGAGATTCTCGACAAGCTGCAAGAGGAAGTGGACCTCGATAAGCAAATTGACCGGAAAAAATATGCGATGACCGTATATGCCCGGGCAGTATTTCTGACCGAGAAAACTTTTGAAAAAGTCGTTGAAGGTGAAACAAACCTTCCGTTTGCGAAAGCTGCAAGAATTGTTCAAGACATGGTTGACCTTGTCTACGAACAACGTTCGCATTTCTTAGGGCTTACAACGACAAAAAGTAGTGGGAATTATTTGGCGTTTCATTCTGTGAATATTTGTCTAATGGCGATTGTTTTTGGCAGCGAATTGGGCTTTGACCGCCGTCAACTCCATGACCTCGGTTTGGCAGCATTGTTTTCACAACTTGGCCTTCTCGACGTGCCCCAGGAAATTCTATCCCATCCTGGTGGTTTGACGCCCGAAGAAAGGGCACTCATTGATTTATATCCTTTGCGGTCTGCGAAGCGAATTTTGCAGGCTCGTGGGCTCGATAAGTCTACGATGGCCCGAATTGTTTCTACCTATGAAAGCAAGGTCGATTACGCGATTCCTCAACGTGAGTCTGACGGTGAAGTTTCCTTGATTATGCCGAAAGTAAATCTCGGTATGTACGGCAAAATTATTTCTATTGTGGATTGTTATGATGCATTGACATCTTCACGGCCCTTCCGTGAACCCTACGGTCCCGAAATCGCACTGGCTCTAATGTTTAGTGATATGAAATTCAAGTTTGACCCAGTGCTTCTTAGGGTCTTTATGAAGGTCATGGCAATTCAGCCAATTAAGATTCTGTCCGAGGAGGAATCTCGAGTCAGAATTGGATAGAGGGCATAACGTGACTCTTGGAAGTACGACACGATTCGCTGCGAAACAAAGGCATCAAGTTGTCGCAGAAGTAAATGACGGTGAATTCGACCTGATCGTTGTAGGCGGCGGGATTAACGGCGCGGGAGTTGCTCATGACGCTTCGCTGAGAGGACTCAAGGTCCTGCTGCTTGAACAGCGAGACCTCGCTTTTGGAACCTCAAGCCGGTCGAGCAAATTGATTCATGGAGGCCTGCGGTATTTAGAACATTATCAATTCAAGTTGGTGTTTGAGAGTACGAATGAACGTGCAGCGCTTCGTAAAGTCGCTCCTCACTTAGTCCGCCCGCTGAAATTTGCGCTTCCGGTATACGAAAGTAGTAGGCATCCCCTTTGGAAAATGGATTTAGGTCTGTGGCTCTACGACGGTTTATCATTATTCAAGACTGAGAAACGACACGTTACGATTCGAACGGCTAAGCGAATGCTGGAGCAGGAGCCGCTGTTGAATAATGAAGGTTTGTCCGGAGGATTGATTTATTACGACTGCATAACGGATGACGCGCGGCTAACACTTGAAAACGCGATGGCGGCGGATATCGCAGGAGCGAGAATTCTCACGCATGCTAAAGTAATAGGCGTAGACAATGTACATGGTCGCGATGGGCATGCTGTGGTCAAATACCGCGACGAACTATCAGGAAAGGAGTACTCGGTCTCTGCTCGAGGTGTTATTAATTGCACTGGGGCGTGGACGGACAAGATCCGTCAGGCCGCTAATTTGGAAGGTCGCGTTGTTCGACCATCTAAAGGCGTTCATATCGTTGTTCGAAAAGATAGGCTGCCCGTGAATCATGCGGTGGCATTGTTGGCGCCACAAGATGGTCGAGTCTATTTCGTTATTCCTTGGAACGATAGAACAGTGATTGGCACAACAGATACTGATGATATGAGTGACCCTTCTGAGCTCAAGATTGAACTTGCCGACGTCGACTATCTATTGAAAGCCGCGAATTCTTCGTTTCCGAATGCGAATCTGAATCGCGACGATGTGTTTTCTGGATGGGTCGGCCTAAGACCGTTGATTCATGTGGAGACTGAAAATGCATCTGATGTTCCCCGAGAACATCAAATTTACAAAGACGGAAAAATGGTCACTGTTGCAGGCGGAAAGTTGACGACATATCGAAAAATGGCGGCGGAGATCGTGGACGAAGCTACAAGTGTAATTCATGCAAACTGCAATGAATCTACCACTGAGACGGCAGTGCTCCCTGGCGGAATTGGTTTAGGTAAGCAACTTGACGAAGAAGCCGAGCAGCTTGTCAGTGAGGCAGGAATTTCGAAAGAGACCGCTGAACGCCTCGTCGAAAATTATGGTGTCCATGCGCGAAGGGTGTTGGCCTACGGGAAAAAAGATCCTCATTTGCTCTCTCCATTGTCTCCTGATTGCACCGTGATGATGGCCGAAGTCTATCATGCGATGGATTACGAACTTGGATGTACTATGGACGATATTTTAGTGCGAAGGACATCACTGTCGCTAATCGCCGAAGACCAAGGCCTAGGCGCCGCTGAGGAAGTGAGTGAGCATATGGCTCAGGCGTTGAATTGGTCGAAAGAGCGAAAACAGCGGGAGTTAGATGCGTTCTCTGAATCTGTCGACCTGACGAGAGCATTCCGACACGAAATTCAGAGCGAGCGAGATTCTGCATAGATGGCAGATTTTCATCCAATGACGGTGCACTTTCCGATAGTGCTGCTCGTGCTATGGCCGTTAATCGATGGACTGGGTATGAAGCTCAAGAAACAGGAATGGTCACAGCTTGCGACGGGCATCCTTGGTCTAAGTCTTTTAGCCTCGTTATTTGCGACAATCACTGGTCAGGCAGCCTTTGATGAAGCCATTGCGGCGGGATACGATTCCGATTTACTGGAAAGGCATACACTCGATGCGGATTTAATACCGTGGTTGATTATTGTACTTGGTATTGTTCGATTTACATTACCTAAAAAAATCGGTCTAAAGGGTCGTTGGGTCGCTGTGTGCTTAGGCCTTGGTCTAGCCTTATTCTTAGTAAAGGTCTCGTATGAAGGCGGAACTTTGGTGTATAAACACGGCGTCGGGGTCAGTCAGACCTTAGGTAAATGAAGGGGATGAAATTACTTGTCACAGCTTTACTAACACTTTTCATCGTGTGGCCTTCTTCTGCGCAATCGCAAGTTCTCGTGTTCCCTATTGAATTCGTCGATATCGCTCCCTACCCAGATGCTTCGAAAATTATTGCTTCTACTCTTGAAAAAGGTGGAAAGTCTTCGGCTGAAATTGAAAAAAGTATCAATCTTACTGAATATCGTGATCGTTGCGCAGGTGAAAATCTTTGCTTAGTTCAAATCGGACAGTTGGTGGACGCTGAATCGGTGATTGTCATCAAGGCACGTCGAGGAATTTCCGGATTAGACTCACTGTCCTTACGAGCGATCGAAACATCAAGTGGCAAAGTCCTCAAGAAGATTGCGTGGGAGGTTGAATCAGGTTCCAGAGCGTTCAACAGGGCGCTGCATGTTGGGTTAAGACAATTACTGTACGAACCAGACGCGTCTGTCGTGTTTGAGGTTAGTCCAAAGCGAACAACTGTTTCGTTGTACGGGAAACCTGTGAAAATGGCTGGTCCAGGCTCATCTGTGCCACTTTGGTCGGGTGAGTATGCATTGAAGGCTGAAGCCCCAGGATATGAAACGACGACTCGTTGGCTCAATGTTGAGCCTGGAAGCTTTCAACGTGAGTCGGTCCGTCTAAAGGCGAACTCTGCTCTGATTGCAGAACAATCTAGTGGCTATCTGCCCCGCCCAAAGTTATCTCAGGAGGTTAGAAAAATTGATAAGAGTCCTCTATCTAAATTGTTAGCCTGGGGTCTGTTTGCTGGCGGTGCAATCTCACTTGGAGGTGGCAGTCTATTTATGTATTCAGCGAACCAATCATTTGTCGAATTAGCAGGACAGAGCCGCAATTTTAGCGGTAACGACAATCTCCTCTCTGCTCAAGAAGCAACATCGGTTAGAGATGAACTTTCAAGTGATTACGATAGCGGGCGATACATCGCAATAGCCGGTGGAGTTGCTCTCTTCGCTTCAACGATATGGATACTGATTGAGAATCTAGGGGACGCAGAAGAACAATGAAACGGCTAGGAGCGTTTATCATTTTGTCTTGCAGCTTCCTTGTTCTTAGCTGTGGTGGCTTGGATAATTCAGAAGGCCTAACGAATTGGCGGCCGTGTGACGGGATCGACTTTGAGGATTGTGATGCTCAAGCAGGTCAGGTTTGTCTTCCACATAAATGGGATCTGAGCGGCCCTAGTTTGTTCCGCTGTCGAGATTTTCAGAGTATAGATGACTTAGATGAATATACAGCTTTGGCCTATTGCGACGGCCAAAATTACGTTTGCCCATCTCCAGCTGTGTGCATCAGAGAGCCCGTCAGTGAGCCCGTAAAGTATAGATATAGTGTCTGCGGTGTTCCACCAGCCGAATAAGCGAGCCGTAGAGCGCAATGAATGAACTAATACTCGGAATGGCACTGGCTTTTGCATCTCAGGATGCCTTAGATATGCAATTGGTCCTTGAAACTAAGTCTGAGACGACTGTTCGTCTCAAGTGGGCTGATGTCGAGGCTGTCTCAAGCTCGACGGGGGCTTTTCATCGTTTTTATCCATTGCGTGCGCCTCGGAGCGTACCCCTGGATTTCGTATTGCAGATAGAAGGGAAAGATATCGAGTTTGAACTAAGTCCAATAGCCCAGAACAAGGTCTCTGTCGTTGCTTATGACAAACGGATGGCTGAACCCGCACTTGAAGGAATACTCGTTGCGAATTTCCGCGAGCAACCTAACAGTTTAGTTGCTGTATTTTATGACCGTTTATTAGACGAAGGCTCTCGTCCGGGTGTTGCCCTGTTGGTCAATCCGGTTTGTCAAAACTGTACACAGTTCGTAGCTGCAACGACTGGCGTTTTGAACTTGATCAATGAGTTCGATAAATATTCTTCTATCGGAGGAGAGGATTTTCAGATGTACAACATTGCTGATCAGCAACTCCTTCTGGCTCGCGGTTCGCGAGGTTACGTAGAAGCGTCAGAGTATCTTCTCGAAAGAAGTGCAACGAGTACCACCTCCAATAAACGTAAGCAGCTGCCGCTTGCATTAGTCGCCGGCTTGAAGACAGAGGATTTGAACCCATCTAGCGAGTTTATGCGTCAACTGCGAAGCACCGAACTGACTCCACAATTTATCACTGCGTCGAATTATTCAGAAGCGCGCCGGATGTATCAATATTTCAGGTTTTCGACGACGCAGGGTGCTTTGATTGCCAATACTTTGGGTGCAGAGAGTGAATGGAAACCTGGAGCTTATGCAGACGGTCAAAAAGAAGCCGATTTGCTTCATTATCTAATTATTGAGTTTGGCCTTGATAGAGTAACTCATGAGATTCGCAGTTTACACGGAGGTAAGATCGAGTTTCCCAGAGCTCAACAAAAATCCCTCGTCAAGCCATCGGATTTGCGGCAACGGACGATATATTTGTTCTTTCTCAGTCTATTGCTCTGTATATCCCTCTATACTGGTTACCGCCTAATATTTAGTCCCGACCAAGGAGACACTCGCTTATAAAAGCCCAAAATTCGCAGGTATTTACCATGGACAAAAAAAGATTGTCGATATTGTACACTTGCAGGATTCTTCCGATACCGATACGTCTAAAGGAGTTCATGCGGGTCACAATATTTATCCTGTTGGCGCCTGTTTTTTACGGTTGTGTAAGTGTCGGAGGAACCGTCGCCACTCCGACGGCGCTCGAGAATCAGATGCTGGGAGTATACGAGGATCTGGACGAGGATCTTGTTTATGCATCGTCTGTCCGCTCGCGAAAAAAAACGCCATTTTCGACGGACAGTATTAGGAGCGAGGCTCTCGCTGCCCGTTCGTTACAACTGTTCAATCGAGACGAGTTGTCTGAGTTCAAATCTGCGGGGTGTATCGCTGAAACATTGTCCGCAGAACTTGTGAAATATAAATGCAGCGCAGAGGAAGACTCGTCAGTCATTTTTGAAGAAAGGCGAACGCGAATCATTAGAGACGAAAATCGCGCCCGAGAAAAGCTTGTTCGTTGGGCGGCATACTTGCTTGCAAGGAAAAAAGGTCGGAGTACAATCGAGGCACAGAAAATTCAAGAACTTCGCAAGACTTACTACCGCATGTTAAAAGAGGGCGCCGGTAAAGGCCATATATTCCAGCGACCTGATGGAAGCTTCGAGAGCGCAAATTAGATGCGATCAAATCAACTGCTTGAGAGGAAATCGCATCGTTTAGAGTCTTCGAAGCGCCATCTTTTGACCGTTCTAATCATATCCTTGGTTGGAACAGGATGTGTGACACAAAAAACAATTTGGAGTCCGCCTCCTGTTTCTATCAAAAAACTAGCAAGCGGCCTCAGTGAGTCAGAAGCGGTGGCTTTTTTCCCGCAAGACGATTTGTACCCGAAAGCCTCTTTGGATGGACGATTTGTTTTTTTTGTAAGTGGAGAGACAGGAAATCTTGATGTGTGGGTAAGAGATTACCGAACTGACTCAACTTTTCCGATTACATCACACCCTGCTGATGATTATGATCCAACCATTTCAAATGACGGGAAAAGCATTGCGATTGTTTCGCGCCGAGCCGACGCAAAAGGCGATATCTTCATTGCGAACATTTCAGAACTCAAGTTCGAAAGAATGACTGATGATAAAACTCAAGAACGTCAACCCGTATTCTCGAGAGATGGACAGTCTATTTTTGCGACAGTATCGGACCCGGCAGGACTTGAATATATCGGTCAAATTTCTGCAAAGAAAAAGACGAGAGTCCAACGAGTTTCCCCAACTCAAGGCTTCGACCCTACCGTACATCCCGAACTTGATATAATTATTTATACTGCTCCCGCTGGAGTAAGTGGCCGAAAATATCCGCATCTCGTTGCGCTTCGTCTTATTGATAGTGCAACCGTCGCTCTCACTAAAGATGATGCACCTTCCGGCTTCGCCAGCATCGCGCCGACACAGGGCCTCGCATCGACACAAATCAACTTTGTTCGATTTCCCGACGATGATAACGGTGATGGATTGTTGGATGGAAAAGATAGCGCGAGCATCTGGTCTATCCAGGTCGACTTCAATGAACTTTTTGAAAGCCCGCAAACGATAGCAGTCCCCATTGCCAGAACTGACGGAACCGGTGATAGCCTCTTTCCTTCAACAACAAAAGATTGGCTTTATTACACCGTCACAGTAGGTAAGCAGCAGGATATAGTTCGCTTGCCTGCGAAAGGTTTGTTCCCCCAGTACTCTAATCTCGAAGATTACTTCAGACTAGCGGAACTCATCGAAAGTGACCGTGAGCGGTGGTTTGTATTCCGTCAGGTTGTCGCTCGCACTTCACCGGATAGTCTTCTTCATGCGCAAGCTTTGAAATATATTTCCGAACTTCAATTCGAACGTGGACGTTTCGACCTTGCGAAAACGGCGTGGGAACGACTCCTCGATGCGACTCGTCACGCTTCATTGAATAGTAAACGAAGTGAATTAAATGCCATTGCGCGGATCGAACTCGCCGGTCTTGCAAGAATTGCAGACCAGAGACGCGATCTAAATTTCCTTGATAATGAACAGAGTAAACGTAGAGTTCGATCAATTCTTGAAAATATTCGCGTTTCACACAGTTGGTCGAAAGAGGTCACTGCGCGTATTGATATAGAGAATGCGGAATTGCTCCTTACGCTGGGAAATCGAGCGGAGGCGATTCGCCAACTCGATGATTTGATAGATAACACAAAGGGTGTTGATTCGATTGTCATTCGTGCAATGATAAGGCGGGCCGAGATTTTTGAATCGGTAGGAGATCCTGAAGCTCTCACTCGTATCTATTCCGATATTATCCGCAAATTTCCCCGTCAAACGAGATGGGTAAATAATGCAGCCGCTCGAATTGTTGAAGCACATCGAATTTCAGCGATGCAAGTAGGCGGAGTAAATGAAGGATTTGAAGCGATTCGACGTTTGATTTCCCGTAGCGAATTATCCCAAGTTCGCGTGGCGGGTCGGAACATGATGTCGAAAATGTTTCTCGAAAGAGGAGAGGTGGCCTACGCAATCACAGAATTAAATGCTCTCGTAGACGAAGCCATCGCAGCAAACTATTTAGCGATTGGATTTAATGGATTTCGGAAGCTTGCTCATCTTTATGAATCGCGAGGTGAGCTGGCAGCCTCGCTAAATACGTGGCAGCGGGCCGAAAAGGTATGTGCGCAATTACCACAAGTTGTTGCACTTGCACGAAGCTCACGAACGAGGCTCAATCTAAAAAAAGCACAAGAAGAAGAGAACTCAGGTCGCACCGCCAGCGCTTTTGCGTCTTATCAAGCTGTTATCGACGAAGATTTTTCTCAGGTAAGTGCTCTTCGCCGATATATCGCCCTTGGTGCTGAACTGGAAAAAAGCCAGATTGTCCTTTCGAAATTCAAGAAACTTGCATCGGCTGCTCCTCGGTCGCCAATTGCGCGATACTCACACGCTTTGGCTCTGACGTGGATGACCCCGCCACGACTCAACGAGGCGATGGCTGAGGTTGAGCAAGTTATCTCCCTCAATCCTCAGTTTCGCTTTGCCTATATGACGAGAGGATGGATTTACGAGATGCTTGAGCTTAAGAATCCGGCTTCTGATTTTTTAGAGCGCGCGATAGCAGATTATACTGTGGCCAATCGCCTAAATAATGATGTTGGCGATTTACGGACGGAGGGTGAAATCAACTTGAACCTGGCGAATGCGCGGTTTCGTCTCGGTGTTCGGGCCAATGATATTGGAAACATTGATATCGCATTCCGGCTTTACTTGGAACGAGTCCGAGCGAAGCAGGCGTTTCGAAGCAGTTCTTCTGAAATCGTGTTTTGGGAACGTTTAGGACGCGCTGCTGCTTGGAAGAAAGAATGGGCGATCAGCATTATGGCAACGAAGCGCGCCTTAGTCTTGGCCGAAAGTAATCGATCACTGGGACGAAAATCGCAGTTGTTAGGTAATCTCGCACTAGCATATTCACAATCTGGAGAAGCGGGACTCGCGCAACAGGCTTTTGAGGATTTTCAGTCCGAAATTGTGCAGAAGGACACGGCCTCTTGTGAAGGGATTGCATTACGTAATGCAGCGATTGAAATTATAAAGGTAGCAAGACAATTTGGTCACCGAGATGTACGGCAAGCGATTATCGCATTAGAGGAGTCAAGGTCCGCGTTAGATGACGGGCGTTTCTGCCAGGTAAAAGTTCCTACGTTTATAAACGGTCCTCTGAATAGCTCGCGCGCGCCTTATGGCTTTAGCGCTGATGCTGAACTTGGGCTAAATCTTGCGTGGACGCAATCTGCTTTCGAGTTACTCGGAGACTCCGAGGCTGTTGAGCTGGTTCAAAAAACCAGGAGAGATGTCATTGCTCAACAACTCGACTCGCCGCAGGTAATGACCGTGAGCTTGATTCAAGAACAGCTGGCCTTAGAAGGACTTGCTTTTCGACGTACGTGCCGTCTGGAGGGGTTAGAAGAGTGTCTTCAGCAGGGTCGCAATCTACTTGAGCTTCTTAGTAAAGGAGCGGTGGCGAGTGATTTCTCTATTGATTCTGTGGTTGACCGAAGCCTGTTGTATACGCGTGCGACACTTATTGCTTTATTGGCTGAGGAGTTTAGCGCAGCCTCAGATACAGATAGTGCAGAAGAAACAGCTTTTCGCGCTAAATTACGAGGGATAGTCCGCTCAACGTACGTGAAATTAGAAACGCTTCTTAAGAGCTTCAGTGAGCTAAATTCTTCTGAGGCTCCAGAACGAAAAAGAATGATGCTTCGGCATCTTAGGAATGAATATGATGGCGATAATAATTCTCGCAATGAAACGACGGATTCTCAGGGGATTAGTATATTTGAATTGGAACGAGCGCTTACAGTCTTTGCACGCTTCAATTACTCTCGCGCGTTACTCAAATTATATGACGCGAAAAAATTGGCATCATCGTTGTCTGTCCAACAGATAACTCAATTTGATTTTTCGAGTGCCGATGTAGAATTATCTTTGGCTAATGAATACTTACGTCGAGCGTATAAATGGTCGAGTCTTGGAGTGTCTAAATTAGCTCTCAATCTCAAAGAACGCGTTCGTCTTACTTTAGAATCAGAAATGCTCGAGCTGGTCGGTACTTCAACAACGGAAGCGGGAGTCAGTGAGCGAAAGCTGTTCAATGACCTACGGAGACTCGACAATCCTGCGCTTACTTTGAAGTTTTTTGATTCGAAGGATAACGAAGAATTAGACCAATTGTTTGCGGCACAGCTAGTCCGAAACATTAAAGTACCGTGGTATAAAATTCACGAGAAACTTTTTTCTCAAACTTTGCAACCTAGCTGGACGAGTTCAGCATCAGACGATTTATTGGGTTTGCTTCGGTCTATTGACCGGAGTTTAATTCTGAAAGCAACTCTCGGTCGTGGCCTCGCGCGAAATAAATCAATGCGTCCGGAAGTGAGTGCTCAGCTTAGAGATATTTACAGAACAGAATCAGAACTAAAGGATTGGTACGCAAACTCCGATGACGGCATTCCAGATGCGTACTTCTTAGACCAGCTGACTGACCGGACTCAAGCGCATAGAGAAGCGATATCCGACATCTCCAATATTGGTTTGGCCGTCAGGAGTAAGGCGTATGTATTTGATCCCATAGAGATCTATAAGTCTTTGCAAAAGAACGAGATCATGATCGTTCCATTTCCTCTCGGTGAGAAACTTGCCGTACTTACGGTCACTGGGTCCTCAACTGTTAGTAATAAGGCCTTTCGGGTGCGAACGACGGAAGTACCATTTCGGTTAGCTATTACATCAGTGAGAGAAATTATCAGCTCGCTCACAACGGGTGAGGTACCTGAACGTGAACACATTTGGGATTGGATCCTTGCAGGAGTAGTTGAAAGTGCATCGCCAATTAACACTTTAGTGTTATGCGGTTCTTACTTGGGGGCTCCAGTTCCGCGTATCGCTCATCCTGTTCTAGACAAATTTTCGTTAGTCCATTCGGCATCGCCCACGATATTTGCCCTGGGCAGGCAAAGCGAGGATGTTTCGGCATCCGGTTTGGCTCGTTTTGCTCGAAATGTTGAGGGTAACGAGAAGAAGACATCGATAATACTAGAAACCAAAAGGCTCGATGTCTCGTCTTCAGACACGAAAGATACTAGGCCCTATGATGGTCGCGATGATCCGAAGATAGTTGTGGTTTTCGAGGATCAAATTGAAATAAATTCAAGAGATTTAGAGAATACAGTCATGTATCGGTCTCGTGATTCAGAGCTTCTAAACAAATTTGGCATCGCGCGCGACCTTGCAAACATTACGTCAACACAGGGTAAAACATATTTGTCGGAAGTTATGGCCCCCGCTCATGTATGGGTGTTTCAGGATGCGAAGGTATCACTTGAATCGGGAGCTTTAGGTTTGGAACTGGAAACTGCGCTTATGAATGTTCCCGGCGTAGTGATTGTTCCGTCGACAATCGATGAAGAAGTACGAACTCGCTTAGTTTCGAACTTTATCTCTGGTCTTGACAAGCATGGAGCTGCGGAAGCTCTCAAACAAGCAATTTTAGTCGAACGAGATGAGTATCCCGCCGTAGGCCTAGTTTATTTTGTTGGTTCACCAACTCAAAACAAACGTACTCGTATTCGCTCCGCCAAGAAAAAGATTCGTCGAGTTGAGCGACTTGCGGTAAAAGCCATCCGCAAGCAACGCATATCTGATGTGATTCGACATCTTGAAAGCTTGCGGAGACTACAAAAGGTGTCCCGTTCGAATGGACGGCTTAAACGAACACGAACGTATGAATTCCTTGTTCAATATTTACGTAGCGCACAAGCACTACCTAGAGCGACTATTATTCAGGATGAATACATCGCTTTTCTAAAAAACAGTAATCGGAAGGGTGATGCAGCAAGGCAATCTGTAGTCCGTGCAGAAATACTGAGTCAGACAGGAAAGAATGTCGAAGCCGAAGCCGCATTTCTTGGTGCAATTAAGCAATTAGAAGAGCGCAGTGACGAAATAGGATTGGCGCAGGCCCATAGTAGTCTTGGTATGCATTATCGACGTTCTCTTGCTTTTAAGAAAGCTGCTGGAGCGTTTGAGAGAGCGGCACGAATTCATTCGAAGCAATCGCTAATCAGAAGCTCGGATAAACGTCAGGTCAAACTTGCGCTCGACAATTTTAAACGTCTAGGTGCCGTGTATACGAATCAACTCGCAGATTCGAAAGGAGCGAAATCGGTATATGAGCGTTGGCTGAGTCAAGTCTCCTCGGCATCCGAGCGTATAGAGCCTATGCTCGGTCTTGCCCGAGTCGCTCGGAGGGAAGGTGACTTTGAGACAGCTCTATCTATCGCTGAAAAAACACAAATTCTAGCTCAACAGACAGGAGACAAAGTAAGAGAGCTTGAGGCCGTGGTCGAAGGAGCGAACGTGGCTTGGTACCAAGGAGATTATGTCATTGGGCAAAAGCTTTGTAGTCAGAGTCTGTCGATAGCGGATGAGAATATTTCGGCGGAGAGAAAGAAAAAAAATCCGCGAATGAGTCGGCATATAAAAGGAAAAATTTACTCTCTTTCGGTTTGTGGATTACTGAATATGTCTACAAATAATTTCCTAGGTGCGCGTCGCGACCTCGTACAGGCTGCGGATTTAGCAAGGTCCGCAGGATTGCAAACCGAGCTTGCGACTCAATATAACAATCTCGGGAGAGCGTACTTAGAATTTGGTTTGGCAAAAGAAGCGATAAAGACGTTTCGGAAGGCTTTAGTTATAGATCAACGCTTAGCGGATAAGTTTGGCCTTGCTTACGACCTACGCAATCTAGGGGCAGGACTTGGTAAAATCAATGATGGAAACGCGGAAAAAACACTGGTCAATGCTTTGAGTTTGGCAAGGGAAGTTCAAGATAAGAATAACGAAATGCGAACCTTGTTTGAGCTCGGGCGTCTTTACTTTCGTAAAAAGATCTATTCTTCAGCAAGAAGTTCGCTAAAGAGTGCACTCAAACTAGCAGATGAACGAAGGGCTCAGGACTTGAGATGGAAGATACATCGCTTGCTTGGGCTAATCGACTATCAAGATGGAAATAGAATAGGCGCAGAAGAAGAACTCCTTTTGGCTGTTGAGATAGTTCGCTCTATGGCGTTGCGCTCTGGAAGTTCTGAGTTTGGCGTGAGTCCGTATACTGTTTTTGACGATATGATGATTCTCCTTGTGGAAGAAGACAGGTTGGAGGAGGCGTATGAATTTCTTGAAGAAGGACGAGTATTATCGCAATTTGATTTGTTAGCTGACGCGCGAATTCAATTTAGGAATCAAGAGCTGTCTTCTACGCTACGAAAAATTAAAGCAACGAAATCATCGAGCGTAGCGAGTATTGGTCGAGAAAAAATCAAACGTATAGCTCCTCGACTATCGATGCTCCTAGAGAAGGGGAACCCAGAGCGTATTGCAGATGCGCTCGAGAAAGGACAAGCCATTGTATCGTACAGGCTGACGTATCGAGGTTTACTCATCTTCGTTCTTGACGACGAAGGCGTACAGTCCGAATTTGTTCCGCTAGAGGGGGCCTACGCACGCGCTTTGATAAGAGATTTTGGACGTAAGATGCTTGATGTAGCGGAGGTCTCTGACGTCGTCGCGGAGCTTTCAACTCTTCTCATTAAGCCAATTGAAAAATACCTTCAGGGAAAGGAACGGATAGCGTTCGTTGTCTCAGGGCTATTGCGTTATGTTTCCTTTGCAGCACTCGACTTTGGAGAAGAAAAAATTATCGATAAGTTTTTGTCGTTTCAAACACTAGCTCCGGCGACAGCTTTTTCTTCGGACATTTTTGACGAAACGCGAACTTCGGAGATGAAAGTTGTGACTTTCGAAGGGCCTGATACAGAAGAGAATCTTCCTTTTGCCTCAAAAGAGAAATCTCTTATCTCTGAGGCCTTGTTGGGGTCAAGATTCAGAGTTAGTTCACTAACGAACAAAGAAGATTTCGTGAATTCACTCGCCAATAAGCGAGCTATTATCCATTATGCCGGACACTTTGAGCTCAATGATAGAGACTCACTCGCGTCCGTGATTCGGTTTGAGACAGATCAGATAAGTCTATATGAATTATTCTCGTTTCCGATGAATGCTACCTTGGTTGCGTTTTCCGCGTGTCAGTCGAGGGTCGGAGCGAAAAGTCTAAGCCCTAGTGACAAGCCTACTGGTAAAGAAATGTTTTCGATGACGGAATCGATTCTGATGGGAGGCGCGAAATCGGTGTTGTCGTCGATATCCCGAGTTGACGATGTTGCGTCTGCCGTATTGATGAAGCGTTTTTATCGAGAGTTGAGAAAGCATTCTCCCGCAGTAGCACTTAGAAAAGCGAGCCAGATTGTTCGCAAATATCATCCGCATCCGTCATGGTGGGCAAATTTTGTGCTTGTGAACGGCTTGAGTGCGGAGGAGAGAATTGCCGCTAAATAAGTTGATTTGCGTTTAGCCATTGTCCACCGTCGACAACAAGTATTGCACCATTAACATAAGCTGCGGCCGGACTTGCCAAGAATAAACATGCGTCAGCGATTTCCGTTGTTTCACCGAGTCGCTGTAAAGGGTTCTTAGCCTTCATTGATTCTAAAAGTTCCGGGGGAACGAGTCGGTCAATTCCTTCAGTGCCGGCGATTGGGCCGGGAGCGACTCCATTGACTCTGATTCCTTTTGGTCCCCATTCCACGGCTAACGTGCGAGTTTGTACATCAACGGCGGCTTTTGCGGACGCAGCGTGAATTTGCATTACCGTTCCGACGTACTGGAGAGTGGCACTGATATTTATGATTGCACCGCCTCGCTTGGATAACGATTGTTCGTAAACGGCTTTGCTCACAATAAAGCTTCCGAGGGCGTCGATCTCGAAGACGGTTTTATAACCATTCGGACTTAAATTTTCTGCAGAGGCTAGAAAGTTTCCTGCCGCTCCGTTAATGAGGATATCAATAGGTCCAAGTTCGCTTGTGATTTCTTCGATGGCTAGATTTACACTTCTTACGTCTCGAACATCTGCCGCGCGAAAACAGCATGTTCTACCCGTCGAGGATTCTATTTGTGTTGCTGCGGACTGGAGTTTGTCTTTGTTACGGCTAAGAATCGCTACAGAGGCACCATGCTCCGCGAACCTTTTCGCGATGGCAAAGCATATCCCCGAGCCCCCTCCGGTGATTACGACCACTTTTCCGTTGTATAGATCTGGTTGAAATATGCTCATCTCATGCGTTCTTAACAAAGTCGGCCAGAAGGGCAAAGTATTCTGACCAGTTTTCGAACATAATAGAGTTGTGGTCGCCACGTTCGAAAATGTGTAGCTTTTTTGAAGTCGCCTGAATCCAGTCGTAGTTATGCTGTGCATGTTCTAGAGTCACTAAATCATCATTTCGTGCGTGCATGATAAGGCTAGGGCGTGTGTACTGATGTAAGACCTTCTGGTGATTCAGGTAGTGGTATACTTCTTTTTCGAAATCATCGATTGTTGTTCCGAGTTCTTCTGGAGTGACGCGTAGGAGGAGTCGTTGAAGTGGGTCTGCAATTCCACTTTCAAGAATCAGGCCCGCGATGTTTGGGTAGCGTCTTGCGGTTTCAATTGCATAAATAGAACCGACAGAGCGTCCGAATACAAATATTTGTTCGGTTGGAACCTGAATCGCTTCAACGATTGCCTCAGTGTCTTCAAGCATTTCACCCAGTAATGGAGTGCCTGAGGAACCACCGAATCCACGGTATTCGGCAAATACAACGTTCAAGCCACATTGGATGAAGGCGTTGGCTATTTCTCCCTCGTAGTCTGCGACGATTTCTCCGTTACCATGAAAATGCAATAGGGTCGGTTTAGAGGAGTCGATGACATACCTGAGGCACTCAAGTGTTTCGTTCTGCGATTGAATTTGAAAGCTTTGGCTGGCCGATTTTGCTCTTGGGAAAAAATATCGAGCACTAATCGTGGGATGATTGAGAATTTGATACTTTAATTTAGCTTGGTTCATTAAAACGACTCGCTTCGCTGAAGGCTCTCCTCTTTCGCCTGACTACGAAAAGCCCATTACCGATATTGACCACAATGAGGACTCCGCAGATGCTATAGAAGACAGTGGGGGATAGGGCGAGGCTTGCGATTCCAATTCCGCCGCCTCGGGCAAATGTTAGATGGCCAACATAAGCGACAGCCGCCCAAAAGAAGATTCCGAGAATTGAGCCAAGTTTTCTGTTGAACTGAGAGATGCCGATAATAGTGACAACACCGATAAGCATGTAGGTATCGAGATTTTTGATTAATTCGTCCATGCGTGTGTTGAGGGCATATCATTGTCGAATCTGAGTCACAATCCTCAAGGTGTAGCGTTGGCAAAGGAGGCACATCGTCGTAAGCTCCGTCAGCTCAAAATGCAAAAACCTAAAACGCCGAAAGAACGACTTATTTTTGCCCTGGATGTCGGGGACCTCGAGACGGCCGAGCGTCTGATCAAACAGGTTGCGCCGCACGTGGGAATGTTTAAACTCGGTTCCCAGCTTTTCACGAGCGTGGGGCCCATGGTGTTGGACCTGGTTTATGGTATGGGGGCTGATGTTTTTCTAGATCTCAAGTTTCACGATATTCCGGCGACGGTTGGACTCGCTGCCAAAGAGGCTGCGAGATTACGCACGCGAATGTTTACCGTCCACAGTTTGGGCGGTGCGAATATGATTCGACATGCGGCGAAAGCACTGGACTCCACCACCTTGGTTCCAGGTCTGCAGAAACCGATAATTCTTGGTGTCACGGTGCTTACGAGTCACGAGCCTGGGGATTTAGAGAGTTTAGGAATTAGCGGCCCACTTGAAGAAACATCCAAGCGCTTAGCGAAACTTGCGGTCGAAAATGGTGCGGAAGGAATCGTTGCAAGTGCGCAAGAAGTCCCCATGCTCAAGCAGATACTTCCTAAAGAGGTTCTTTTTGTTACGCCAGGCATCAGGCCGGCAGGAGATGACTATGGTGATCAATCACGTGTTGTGACTCCTTCGAAGGCAATTGAGGCGGGTTCAACCTATCTCGTGGTCGGCCGTCCTATTCGAGATGCAGCCGATCCTGCCGATGCAGCGAAGCGCATTGTTGATCAGATTGCAGAAGCTGAAATCGATCTTGCGAACAACAGCTAAAAGAGGCGAATGTCGGAGTGAAAAACAAAGAGAAAGTTTACGGATTCCAGTCGGTTAGAGAAGCGCTCGCCGCGGGAAATAAGATTGAGGTTCTCTACACGGCTCGCAAGAAAAATCGGTCTACAGAGACTCTAATTACGGCGGCGAAAAGCGCTGGGGCTCGCGTAGAAAACCGTAGCCGGGATGAACTGACCAAGCTTGCAGGAACGGATCGCCATCAAGGTGTCGTCGCTTTTTTGGAGTCGGGTGGCGATGCGAGATTGGTGAGCGTTGAAGATATTGTACAGTTTGCTGAGAGTTTGAACGAGGACCCATTGCTCCTTGTTCTTGACCAAATCCAGGATCCCCACAACTTAGGAGCACTCCTTAGGACGGCCTATGCGCTCGGATTTCATGGCGCAGTAATCCCGGAACGACGCGCCTGTCAGGTCACTCCTGCGGTAATAAAGGTCTCGGCTGGAGCAGCAATACATCTAAGGATCGCGAGGGTTACAAACATAAAGAGGGCACTCGAACAATTGAAGGATCGCGGTATTTGGTGCGCTGCGGCTGTGATGAATGGTGAGGTTGCCTCGAAGGTTAATCTCCGAGGACCGATTGCACTCGTCGTCGGAAGTGAAGGCGACGGCATTCGTCGAACGGTTGCGGAAACCTGCGATTACCTCGTAAGTGTCCCTATGAGCGCGAATTTTGACAGTCTGAATGCCTCGGTCGCAGGGGGAATCCTCATGTATGAGACCTTGCGACAAAGAATATGAAAATCCATAAATTACTTAGGCTTCTCACTTGACATCGTCGAGGTGGTCACATACTCCCACCTGGCCTTTCGGCAGACGGTTTTGCTGGCGTAGCTCAATTGGCAGAGCACCGGTTTTGTAAACCGGCGGTTGTTGGTTCGATTCCGATCGCCAGCTTGCCTCACTTCTCCATTTAAACGGAGAACTATTGAAAGGTTATTGTTTTTTGTAATTTATGTTTTGTTTCGGAGGGATGTCCGAGTGGCCAAAGGAATCAGGCTGTAAACCTGACGCGCGTCGCGCTTCGAAGGTTCGAATCCTTCTCCCTCCACCATTTATTTATTGATTTGATTAATTATTTATTTATGGCTATTGGAAACGTACGCGGGAGTAACTCAGTTGGTAGAGTGTCAGCCTTCCAAGCTGAATGTCGCGAGTTCGAACCTCGTCTCCCGCTCTTTCCAAACCATTCAAACTTGTCAAGGGTGCGTGCCTACATAGCTCAGTGGTAGAGCACTTCCTTGGTAAGGAAGAGGTCACCAGTTCAAGTCTGGTTGTAGGCTCTCTGTTTTCCCTTGGCAGGTTTGGATTCTTTGGTTTAGACGTCGTCTCCGTAAATGATTGAATGCTATTTTGAAGGGCAGTAGTTCTAATTGGTAGAACAGCGGATTCCAAATCCGACGGTTGGGGGTTCGAGTCCCTCCTGCCCTGCATGGCTTTTTGTAGCCATAAGGGATTCTTCGTGTTAGCACGTCGCAATCTCATTCGATGGAGTTTTAGAGTGCAAGGTGTACAACGATATGTAGTTTTTAGTTTTCTCGTAGGAGCAGGGCTCCTTTGGGTGACGTTGAGCCGAATTCTTCAAGCATTAGCTTTCGCGATGAATGCGCCAGATATTGAATTGATTGGCAGCCAGTTTACACTCTCCAAGGCGATTAGTATGGCGTTTTCAATCGGGGTTGCTGTTGTTGCTTTCAAAAACGAGAAAGTTAACCAGTTTTCATCTGAGGTTGTTGCAGAGCTCCGAAAGGTCACGTGGCCGGGTAAAGAAGAAACCAAGCAGGCGACCGTAGTCGTAATTATTACTACCCTGATCATTGCTTTAATCTTGGGATTATTTGATGCGTTGTGGGGATGGGCGACCGGTTTTATCTACGCGGGCTGATTGACGCGGCGACATATAATTAATACATAACATATCGAAAAAAGGGGCATTATTCAGTGGCAGTTGAACAAAACGATAAAGTTGAGCAAAGTGAAGAGACAACGGAAGGTGTAGAAAACGGAGTTGTCGAAGCCGCTGAGCAGTCTGAAACTTCAGCTTCTGATGAAGGCGCCGAAGTTGTTAAACGACACAATCCAAATTGGAAATGGTACGTGGTCAACACGTATTCGGGCTTTGAGCAACGGGCGGAGAAAGGCCTAGCTGAAAAAATTAAGCTTGAAGGCCTCGAAGAGTACTTTGGTGAAATTTTGGTTCCCACAGAAAAGACGACGACTACGGTTCGAGGAAGCAAGCGCAACGTCACGCGTAAATTTTTCCCAGGATATATGTTTGTTCAGATGGAACTTAATGACCGCGCCTGGCATTGCGTAAAATCGACGCCTAAAGTCACCGGGTTTGTGGGCGGTAACGGACGAAATCCTATCCCGGTCCGAGAGGCAGAAGTTAAGAAACTCACTCAGCAGATCGATGAGGGAACGATCTCGGCGAAACCTCAAATTGAGTTCGAGGAAGGCGAGCAGGTTCGAGTAATTGACGGTCCTTTCGCAAGTTTCAACGGTGTCATTGAGGAAGTGAAGCCAGAGAAGCAGAAGCTAAAGGTTTTGGTATCCATCTTTGGTCGGGCCACGCCAGTTGAACTGGATTACGGTCAAGTCGAGAAAACCACCGCCTAACTATATTCCTATATAAATCATCCTAACCATGAACGTTTACGGGCCTAATTGAGAAGGGATTTTTCTCTAATGGTTTTTGCAATGTGCTCTGACGTTCCACTCATATCGGCGTTGGGCTGCATTGAGCATCCATGACTACGGACCACGTCTAGCCCTTCGCATGCCATAACGCGATTAATGGATTCGCGCCGAAAAGAGGTCAAAGCGGCTTAAGGGTAAACTCTCGGTCTTGGCGGCTGTCAAGCTCGGTACTGCGTTTTCTTCAAAAAAAAAGAGTAATTGCTTGACGCGCTTTGTGAGACCTGGTGAGTGGCGAGCCTAAAACGTTCGCAAACAAGGGCTCCGAGCTAAAAAAGGAAGCATTTCTTTAAGTTCGCAGGAAAGCTTAGGTTTGCTGTCACGTTTATAGAGATCAGTCATGGCAAAGAAAGTACTTTCTCAAATTAAACTTCAAGTTCCCGCAGGTAAAGCAAATCCAGCACCACCTGTCGGCCCAGCACTGGGCCAGCACGGTGTGAATATCATGGATTTCTGCAAACAATTCAACGCCAAGACGCAAGAGATGGCCAAGGATAACCTGGTCATTCCTGTCGTTATTACGGTTTACCAAGATCGCAGTTTCAGCTTCATTACGAAGACACCACCCGCTTCCGTTCTTATCAAGAAGACCATTGGGCTTCACTTGAACAAGAAGCCGGCATCAGGGTCACGTGAGCCTGGCAAAGTCAAAGTCGGCAAAATCTCTTGGGATCAATGCAGAGAGATTGGTCAGTCCAAAATGAACGATCTGAATGCAAACGACGTAGAGGCAGCTGCGAAGATTATCGCAGGGACTGCGCGCTCTATGGGCGTTGATGTTGTTTAGGAATCCACTAACCCAAAACAGTTAAGAGTAGGAGATTTCGGGCGCGAGGGCTACGAGGTCGTCAGAACTACGGAGTGACAAATGGCAAAGCACGGAAAAAAATATAGAGCTGCAGCAGAAAAAGTTGATGCAACGCGGCGTTACCCGGCCCTAGAGGCCTGTACATTAGCAAAGGAAACCGGAGTTGCTAAATTCGATGAAACCATCGAGGTAGCAGTAAGACTTGGTGTTGATCCTCGGCATGCGGACCAAAACATTCGTGGTGCTGTTGTTCTTCCACATGGAACCGGTAAATCAAAAAGAGTAGCAGTTTTCACTCGTGGTGATAAACAACAGCAAGCTCGCGACGCAGGAGCTGATGTCGTTGGCGCTGAAGACCTTGTAGAAAAAGTACAAGGTGGATTCATGGATTTTGATGTTGTTGTTGCGTCTCCTGACATGATGGCGCTCGTTGGCCGTCTTGGTCGTGTACTCGGTCCTCGAGGCTTGATGCCGAATCCAAAGACAGGAACAGTTACACCCGATGTTGCGAAGGCTGTTAGCGATTCCAAAGGTGGTAAAATTGAATACCGAACGGCTCGTGATGGTATCGTTCATGCGCCCATCGGCAAAAAATCATTCGATGCAGAAAAACTTGTCGCGAATTTAACGACAGTTGTTGATGCACTTACTCGCGCCAAGCCGGCAACGGCTAAAGGCACTTACATGAAGTCAGTTACGATTAGTGCGACGATGGGACCTGGAATTCGAGTGGATTCCAGTGACAGCGTTTTTTCTAAGTAACTGAACGGACTGTCCAAGACAGCGGGTCGCTCATCGAGCCATAATTCTCCGGTTATACGAAGAGCCCGCCGAGACGGACCAGCGAACGCAACTTCCGTTGTGCTCTGGCCGTCATTGGACGCCGAACCATCCCTCGAACGGTGATGGACGGTCAGAAATAACAACGGAAGGAGGTGAATAACTATGGCAATGACCCGTCAGGCAAAAGAAGAAATGGTTGGTAATCTTACCGATATGCTCGACAAAGCACGTGCGGGCTTGGTGTTCAACTACCAAGGTCTCAGTGTAGCGCAGGTTACCGATATTCGGAGACGTTTTCGTGAGGCAGACGTTCACTACCAAGTAGTGAAAAATACGCTTATGAAAATCGCGCTAAACGGTCGACCTGTCGAAGGGCTGTCTGATAAATTCAGAGGCACAACGGCAATCGCGGTCAAATTTGACGATGAATACGGCAAGCTTGGTAAGACGGCTAAGGACCTGGCAGAAGAATACGAGAAGCTTGAACCAAAAGGTGGCTTTGTTGAAGAAGACGTAATCGGTGACGGAAAGGCACTCGACGTCCTCGCTTCACTCCCAACATTGGACGAAGCTCGGTCACAATTGCTTGGTGTACTCAACGCACCAGCATCGAAGTTACTGGCTCAATTGAATGCTCCAGCTTCGCAATTGTTGGCTGTTTTTGAAGCAAAAATCGAAAAAGATAAAGAGGAGGCTTAAACGCACGGCGTTTATGTCTTCAGGAATTTAAAGGAATTTAAAATGGCAGATTTAGAGAAAATCATTGAAGACCTGTCAGCACTCACCGTTGTTGAAGCTGCTGACCTTGTAAAACAACTTGAAGAAAAATGGGGCGTTGAAGCTGCAAAGGGTGGCGGAGCAGTCATGATGGCAGCACCAGCAGACGGTGGTGGCGCCGCAGCTGAACAAACCGAGTTCGACGTAATCTTGAAAGCACATGGCTCAAACAAGATCGCGGTCATTAAAGAAGTTCGTTCTTTGACAGGCCTTGGCTTGAAAGAGGCGAAAGCACTTGTGGACGGTGCGCCTAAGACACTCAAAGAGGGTATCGAAAAGGGCGAAGCTGAAGCCATCAAGGAATCTCTTGAAAAGGCCGGCGCGGAAGTCGAAATCAAGTAATTCCCCAGATGGAGTTGGCGTGATCCCTAGGGATTATACTGTATTCGCATAGCGCGATAGCAGTTCGTTTCGCAGGGAGGCCCAAGACTGGGGCGCCAACTCTTTTTGCTTGACTCAAATCGCACTGCAAGCAATGTCCGGGCCAACTCTTTGGCACGTACGTAATTTTTTTTAAAACTCCAGTATTCTGGAGCGTTTGCAGAATAGTTTTTTTTGATCCGGGTCTCATTTGCCCAAAGCAACGAGACCCACTGGCCGTGTATCAGCAAGTGATACACGTGAGGAAGGAGAAGGCGTACTCTATGTCGTCGGTCGTCCAAACTAACTTCCGAATTCGCAAGAGCTTCGGAAGAATCGAGCAGCTCGTACAGATCCCTAACCTTATCGATATTCAGAAACGCAGTTACGACAAGTTCCTGCAGGCGAATGTCGATCCTGACAAGCGAGAAGACACCGGACTCCAGGGTGTTTTCAAGTCCGTATTCCCCATAAGAGACTTTCAAGGGCAGGCTGAACTGACCTTTGTTTCTTATCATTTGGAGAAGCCCAAATACGATACGGATGAATGTCATCAACGAGGGATGACTTACGCGGCTCCGATCAAGGTGGTTGTTCGCCTTGTCGCGATGGACAAAGACGAAGCGACCGGTACGCAGATGGTCAAAGCTGTCAAAGAACAGGAGGTTTACTTCGGTGAAATTCCTCTTATGACGGAGAATGGTACCTTTATCATCAACGGGACCGAGCGAGTCATCGTTTCTCAGCTTCATCGTTCTCCTGGTGCGTTCTTCGACCACGATCGCGGGAAAACGCACAGCTCTGGCAAGCTCCTTTATTCTGCTCGAATTATTCCTTATCGAGGAAGCTGGTTAGATTTTGAGTTTGATCCCAAAGATCTCCTATATGTTCGGATTGATCGTCGTAGAAAGTTACCTGCGACGGTGCTTCTTCGAGCCTTGGGCTATTCTACGCAAGAGCTGCTCGATTACTTCTATGATCGAGAAACTGTTCACCTGAACTCGAAGGGAGAATTTTCAAAAGACGTTAACCTTGACCTTCTTCAGGGACAACGTTCGGCGCGAGATATTAGAGATCCTGAAACCGGTGAAATCGTCGTCAAAAAGAATCAAAAGTTCACGGCGCTAGTGATTCGCAAAGTCCGGCGCTTGAACCTTGAGACGATCCCTGTCGATGAAGAAGAGCTTCTCGGTACTGTGATCGCGGAAGATGTTATTGACGAAACAACTGGTGAAGTTCTCGCTGAGTGTAATGCTGACGTCGATGTTGAGATGTTGGAGCGCTTCAAGGAAGCAGGAGTTTCCAACTTCTCAATTCTGTTTATCGATAATTTGAATGTCGGGCCTTTCATCCGGAACACGATTAACCTCGAATTGTCTGACCGTCGTCGCGGTCGTACCGAATATGAAAATATGGCGGGAGGAGTCATGGATACTCCTCAAGAAGCCATCATGGAAATTTATCGTCGTCTTCGTCCCGGTGAACCACCAACTGAAGACGCTGCGCGAAACTTGTTCAATAACCTTTTCTTCAACCCTGAACGCTACGACCTGTCACGAGTTGGTCGTATCAAGTTGAACTACAAGTTCACCTTGGACGAGGATGAAGAGAATACTGTACTTACCAAACGAGATATTCTCGAGGTGGTTCGTTATTTGGTTGAGCTGAAGAACGGACGCGGAACTATTGATGATATCGACCACTTGGGTAACCGTCGTGTTCGTGCTGTAGGCGAGCTTCTAGAGAATCAATACCGAATCGGTTTGGTTCGTATGGAGCGAGCTGTAAAAGAACGAATGACGGTACAAGAAACCGAAACATTGATGCCGCACGATCTCATCAATGCCAAACCGGTATCGGCTGTTATCAAAGAGTTCTTCGGCTCGTCTCAGTTGTCTCAGTTTATGGACCAGACGAACCCGCTTTCAGAAGTGACCCACAAGCGTCGCCTCTCCGCGCTCGGACCTGGTGGTCTGACGCGTGAACGTGCTGGCTTCGAAGTACGTGACGTTCATCCAACGCACTATGGTCGTATCTGTCCCATCGAGACTCCTGAAGGTCCAAACATTGGTTTGATTTCTTCGTTGTCTACGTTCGCGCGGGTCAATCCCTATGGTTTCGTTGAGACACCATATCGCGAGGTTCAAGATGGCGTGATTCAGGAAGAGGTAAAATTCTTCTCAGCGCTTCAAGAAGAGAACCACACCATCGCGCAATCGAAGATCAACTACACTGACGACGGCACAATAACGGATGAGAAAGTCCCCGTTCGTCGTGGCGGTGAATTTGTTCTTGTTCCACCTGATGAAGTCACTCTCGTTGATGTTTCACCAAACCAGCTGGTTTCGGTGGCTGCATCCTTGATTCCGTTTCTCGAAAACGATGATGCAAACCGTGCTCTTATGGGCTCGAACATGCAACGGCAGGCGGTTCCACTTGTTTGTACAGAAGCGCCTCTCGTTGGTACCGGAATTGAAAACATCGTAGCTCGGGACTCTGGCGTAACAGTTGTTGCTAAACGAGATGGTGTGATTGAATCCGTTGATGCCAATCGAATTGTTGTCAAAGCGGAAACCTCGCTAGATTCAACCGATGTTGCGGCCGAAGTAGACATCTACTCGCTTCATAAGTACCAGCGCTCAAATCAGAATACATGTATCAATCAAAAACCGATTGTACGTGTAGGTGATCGCGTCAATAAGGGTGATGTTATTGCTGATGGTCCATCTACGGAGATGGGCGAGCTGGCTCTCGGCCGAAACGTTGTCGTGGCTTTCATGACATGGAACGGTTACAACTTTGAGGATTCAATCCTCATGTCTGAGCGCGTAAGAAAAGAGGATATCTATACTTCTATTCACATTGAGGAATTCGAATGTGTTGCTCGCGACACCAAATTAGGACGCGAAGAAATCACTCGTGACATTCCAAATGTTGGTGACGAAGCCCTTAGAGAGCTCGACGAATCTGGCATTATTCGCATCGGTGCTGAAGTTCGACCAGGTGATGTTCTGGTTGGAAAGATTACTCCGAAAGGCGAAACTCAGTTATCTCCGGAAGAGAAGCTTCTACGAGCTATTTTTGGTGAGAAGGCTGGCGATGTTCGAGACTCCTCATTGCGCGTCCCATCCGGCGTAGTTGGTACAGTTATCAACGCGAAAGTGTTTAGCCGCAAAGGTGTGGATAAAGACGAACGTTCTCAGCAAATCGAAGACGAAGAGGAAGCTCGACTGCTAAAGGATCAAAATGATGAGATCCGGATTATTCGAGAATCAGGACGTCGTAAGATTGAAAACTTGCTCAACGGCAAAGTCGCGACCGCAAGCCTCGTAGATAACGATGGGAATGAGCTGATTGCCAAAGGTGCAGCAATAACGGCTGAACTAGTCGCTACAATCCCTCAGAAATACTACAAAGAGATTCGTGTTGGTGACGAGCAACTAGAAGACAAGATCAAAAAGGTGACTGATTCTGTTCGTGACCAAGTTGAACTCGTAACGATGATGTTCGGCGAAAAGATTGCTCGCTTGAAGAAGGGAGACGAATTACCACCCGGCGTTATCAAGATGGTCAAAGTCTATGTCGCGATCAAACGTAAGTTGCAGGTCGGCGATAAGATGGCTGGTCGACACGGAAACAAGGGCGTTATTTCAAGGATCCTTCCAGAAGAGGATATGCCATATTTGGAAGACGGGACGCCAGTTGACGTCGTCCTCAACCCACTAGGTGTACCTTCACGTATGAACGTGGGCCAGATTTTGGAAACGCACCTTGGTTGGGCGGCGCATGGTATTGGTGAACGGCTAGGGCAGTTCCACGATCAGTGGCGTGAACGACAGGCGAGCAAAGCCGAAGAAATTCGAAAATTGCTTCTCTCTGTATTTACGGCACCAAAACTGACCGCGCTTGTAGAATCGATGACGGAAGACGACCTGCACAAGGTAGCAGATCGAGTTCGGAAAGGTATTCACACAGCAACGCCGGTGTTCGACGGTGCGAAAGAAAACGATATTCGCGAGCTTCTTCATCTGGTTGATCGTGATACCCAGTGCATCTTGTTCGATGGTCGAACCGGTGACGCTTTTGATAAAGATGTGACAGTTGGTGTCATGTACGTTCTCAAGCTTCACCACTTGGTTGACGACAAGATTCACGCTCGTTCCATCGGTCCATACTCGCTTGTTACGCAGCAGCCGCTGGGTGGTAAAGCTCAGTTTGGTGGCCAGCGCCTTGGTGAAATGGAAGTGTGGGCCCTTGAAGCATACGGTGCCGCGTACAGTTTGCAGGAGTTCTTGACCGTGAAGTCGGATGACGTTCTCGGCCGTACCCGCATGTACGAAGCAATCGTCAAGGGTGAAAACATCCTTGAAGCCGGATTGCCCGAGTCGTTCAACGTCTTGATGAAAGAGCTTCAAGCGCTTGGTCTTGACATTGAACTGCTTGACGAAGGGCGAGTCCACGAACTCACCGAGCGACGGAAAGTCGCAAGATACGGAACGGGCGAAGCTGTAGCAGAGACAGAGTCCTAAATTTTATTAGCTGATAGATACCAGGAGTAAACGTGAAAGATTTCTTCATTTTCTTTGAGAAACCAAAAGATCCACTATCATTTGCGGCGATTCGCATCGCTCTCGCATCACCAGAAAAGATCAAAGAATGGTCCCACGGTGAAGTTAAAAAACCCGAGACGATCAATTACAGAACGTTCAAACCAGAACGTGACGGATTGTTCTGCGCGAAGATCTTTGGGCCAATCAAAGATTACGAATGCCTGTGCGGTAAGTACAAGCGTATGAAACATCGCGGCGTTGTCTGCGAAAAATGTGGTGTTGAAGTAATTCAATCCAAGGTTCGACGTGAAAGAATGGGACACATCGACCTCGCGACTCCAGTTGCTCATATCTGGTTTTTGAAATCCCTTCCTTCAAGGATTGGTAATTTATTGGACGTAACTCTTAAGGACCTCGAAAAGGTTCTCTACTGCGAAGCGTTCATCGTTATCGACCCTCTGGAACAAAAGGAATTTCAACGTTGCGAAGTAATCACTGAGGAACGTTATGAACGGATCCTGGACGAACACGGCGAAGATTACCTTCGTGCGGGAATGGGCGCAGAAGCGATTCGCGAATTGCTGAAAGAACCAGACCCAGCGAATGGTACTCCGGGTATCGATGTACAGATTCTCAGTGCGGAACTCCGTAAGGAAATGAAGGCCACTGGTTCTGAAGCGAAGCGTAAGAAACTGGCCAAACGTCTAAAGGTTATCGACGCGTTCAAGGAAAGTGACAATAAACCAGAATGGATGATGCTCGAAGTTGTTCCGGTCATTCCGCCAGATCTTCGTCCTCTGGTTCCCCTCGATGGTGGCCGGTTCGCAACCTCGGACCTCAATGATCTTTATCGACGCGTCATCAACCGTAATAATCGTCTCAAGAGACTCAAGGAATTGAGTGCTCCTGAAATCATTATTCGTAATGAGAAGCGAATGCTGCAAGAGGCAGTTGACGCACTCTTCGATAATGGTCGACGCGGTAAAGTGATCACTGGTCCAAATAAACGTCCACTCAAGTCACTTTCTGATATGCTCAAAGGTAAACAAGGCCGATTCCGTCAGAATCTTCTTGGGAAACGTGTTGATTACTCTGGTCGTTCAGTTATCGTTGTTGGTCCTGAGCTAAAACTTCATCAGTGCGGTATTCCAAAGAAGATGGCTTTGGAACTCTTCAAACCATTCATCTACAACAAGTTAGAAGAAAAGGGTTACGTAACTACAATCAAGAGCGCCAAGAAGATGGTGGAAAAAGAGAAGCCTGAAGTTTGGGATATTCTCGAGGATATCATCAAAGAACATCCTGTGATGCTTAACCGTGCACCGACGCTCCACCGTTTGGGGATTCAGGCGTTCGAACCGGTATTGGTGGAAGGTAAAGCGATTCAGCTGCATCCACTTGTATGTACAGCATTCAACGCGGACTTCGATGGTGATCAAATGGCGGTTCACGTTCCTCTGTCCATCGAGGCACAGATGGAAGCTCGTGTACTTATGATGTCGACGAACAACATCTTGAGCCCAGCGAATGGTAAGCCCATTATTGTTCCTTCTCAGGATATCGTTCTAGGTGGGTACTATATGTCTCGTGAGCGTGCGTTCGCGAAAGGCGAGGGTACCGTGTTTGCTGCACCGGAAGAGGTGCGAGTCGCATATGACCATGGGGCTGTAGAATTACAGGCTAAGATCAAAGTGCGTATCATCGACCGTCCGGTAAATGGAGAGTTCACCAAGGAACTCCAGGAGACCACGGTAGGGCGCGTTCTTCTTAGTGAAGTAGTTCCTAAGAAACTGGACTTCGAACTAATCAACCAAGTTCAAACCAAGAAGCAATTGGGTGAACTTGTCGATGCTTGCTACCGAGCTTGTGGGCAAAAAGAAACTGTTCTGATTGCAGATCGCATCCGAACGATTGGGTATGGGCAGTCCACAGCGGCGGGTATTTCGATATCGATTGATGATATGAGAATCCCCCCAGAAAAAGAAAAGCTGGTCGCTGAAGCCCAAGCTGAAGTGAATGAGATAGAAAACCAATACACGGAAGGTCTCATTACGGATGGTGAGCGATACAACAAAGTAATCGATATCTGGGCACGTGTTTCAGAACAGGTTGCGAAAGTATTGATGGACGGTATTTCAACTGAGGTCGTGAAATCGCAAGATGGCTCAAAAGAACGGAAAATGCCGACTTTCAATCCGATCTTCCTCATGGCCGACTCAGGTGCTCGTGGTTCCGCGCAGCAGATTCGTCAGCTCGGTGGTATGCGTGGTTTGATGGCTAAGCCTTCCGGTGAAATTATTGAGACTCCGATTATCGCGAACTTCCGCGAAGGTCTCTCAGTTCTTCAATACTTCATCTCGACTCATGGTGCGCGTAAAGGTTTGGCAGATACTGCTCTCAAGACTGCTAACTCTGGTTACTTGACTCGTCGTCTGGTTGACGTTGCACAGGATGCAATCATCACGGAATACGACTGTGGAACAGTAAATGGTCTTGAGATGACCTCTCTTATCGAGTCTGGTGAAGTTATCGAACGACTCGGTGATCGTATCCTTGGCCGTGTAGCTTTGGATGATGTTTGTCACCCGCACAATGGTGAACTCATCGTTTCTTCTGGTGAGGAAATCGATGAAAGAAAAGTCATCGAAGTCGAGAACGCAGGTATCCAAAAGGTTCGAATTCGTTCGGTTCTTACCTGCGAAACTGTGCGAGGTGTCTGTGTCGAGTGTTATGGTCGCGACCTTTCACGAGGACGTAAAGTTAACCTCGGTGAAGCCATCGGTGTTATCGCTGCTCAGTCGATTGGTGAGCCTGGTACACAGCTTACGATGCGTACTTTCCACGTTGGCGGTGCTGCTCTCGCTCGCGGTACGAAGTCTGATATTGAGACTCGGTACGGTGGTGTTGTTCGGTACTTGAACTTGAGCACGGTAACCCGAGAAAACGGCAGTATCGTTGCTATGAACCGTAATGGTGAGATTCAGGTCACCGATGAGAACGGTTTAGTGCGCGAGCAATATCAGGTTGTGTACGGTGCAATCATTCACTACAAGGATGGTGGTAGCTGCGAACAAGGTGCAAAGATTGCTGAGTGGGAGCCGTTCAACGTACCGGTCCTTTCGGAAGTTGGCGGTGTCGTAAAATACGGCGATATTATCGAAAGTGTTACCATTCAAGAAGAACTTGATGATGTGACTGGCCTTTCTCGTAAAGTGATTATTGAATCTCGCGATCCGGACGCGCGTCCACGTATTGCGATTCATGATGACAACGGTGTTGTGAAGATGCTTCCAAACAGTTCTTCGCCGGCTCAGTACGGTCTACCTGTGAAGGCGAATATCGTGGTTAGCGATGGTCAACGGATTGGCCCGGGCGACGCTGTCGCTAAGGTTCCCCGAGAGACACAAAAAACCAAGGATATTACCGGTGGTCTTCCACGTGTTGCTGAACTTTTCGAAGCACGCAAGCCTAAGGATTGCGCGGTTGTATCTGAAATTGATGGTATCGTTTCCTTCGGAAAAGAAACGAAAGGTAAGCGTAAACTCATTGTGACCCCTGAGGTTGGTGAGGCGCGGGATTACCTGATTCCGAAGCAAAAACACATCACTGTTCACGAAGGTGACCGTGTTCGCTCCGGCGAATCTTTGATGGAAGGTTCTGTCAATCCACATGACATCTTGAAGGTCAAGGGTGAGAAGGAACTTGCTAGATACCTCGTAGACGAAATCCAAGAGGTTTATCGTCTGCAGGGTGTACGTATCAACGATAAACACATCGAAACGATTGTTCGTCAGATGCTGAAACGAGTACGAGTCAAGGATGTTGGTGACACTTGCTTCCTCGCGGATGAGCAGGTTGAGCGAATTGCATTCCTTGAGGAAAACGAGCGGACTATGGATAATGGTGGCAAGCCAGCTGTTGGTGAACCAATCTTGCTCGGAATTACGAAAGCGTCGCTTTCAACTGAATCCTTTATCTCAGCGTCGTCATTCCAAGAGACCACCAAGGTTCTTACAGAGGCTTCCATTAGTGGAAGGATTGACCATCTACGTGGCCTCAAAGAAAACGTGATCATGGGCCGTTTGATTCCTGCCGGTACGGGACTTGGAAACTACGCCTATCTCGAACTGGAAGCAGACCGACCAGATGTCGAATTTGACGAATATCCAATGGAGGAGGGACCCATTCTTCCGCCAGCAGGACTTCTCTTAGACACTTCCGGCGAGACAGAAGGTGAAGCGCCAGCGGCGACAGTATCAGAAGAATCAACTGAAGATGAGGCGGTCCCTCCGGCTGAAGGTTCCGTCAGCGCTTAGTAGAACTGCTACGCTAGATTACGTCTCGGGTTTGGGGACCGCGATATTTATCGCCCCCCAAGCCGTAATATCTCAATCACACCTATTGAAGCCTTGAGCTTATTCACAGAAAACCTCACCGAATCCTTACCTATTAGGGCTGCGACGACCGTCGTGCTGCTGCGACCTCGGTTGCAAACAGACCATTTGGGTGCGTTTGAACTTTTTTTGGTCAAACGCGCTGCTCGAAGTGGTTTTATGGGAGGCATGTATGTCTTTCCTGGAGGCAAACTTGATCCTTCTGATCAATCGGGAGTTATAAAATCGACGATTTCGGAGAACGATTTCCTGGACTGGCACGATAGACTGCATAGTTCTGACTTTACCAACCCTGCGGTCGATGAATCTTTGGGGCGTGGTTTGCTTGTGGCCTCTGTTCGCGAGGTGTTCGAAGAAGCCGGAGTTTTGTTAGCCAAAGCTCAAGCGACAGGTCGAGTACTCGAGATAGAGTCGGAGCAGACGAAAGCTCGATTTCTTGAGTGGAGAGACAAGTTGGCGAGGGGAGATTGCTTGTTTTCGGAAATACTTATGGCCGAAGATCTTTTTCTTGACCCTACGATGCTCACCTATTTTGCTCATTGGATTACGCCGTCTCGAGAAAAGCGACGCTATGACACGCGGTTTTTTGTGGCGTATCAACCGAGCAGACAAGAACCCGTCGTAGATGAGCACGAGGCGGAGGAGGGCGTCTGGCGTTCTCCGCTCGAAGCAATTTCCGATTATCGACGAGGTGAAATTTCGCTGGCACCACCGACCTTACGGATATTAGAGGACTTAGGTAGCAAAGCCTCGATTTCAAAAATTATGGATTGGGCCGCTGCTCGGGATGTTTGGCCTATTATGCCCCGAGTTGGAACTGTAGATGAACAAATCGCCATCTTACTTCCATGGGATCCACATTTTGAATCGACTGAAGGTGAAAAGGTCGAAGGCCTGCCATATCCACACCCTAATGCAGAGGGGCCTTCTCGTGTTGTTCTTGAAGGCCAGCAATGGAATAGCAGGGGGTAACGCTCAAACGGTCGTTCAGTTGGATAATCGAGTTGTAATTAAACTTATCTCAGACGGCTAAATTCTTTAGCGATTGAATATTTATGAGACTTTTGGCTTATCGTGAACTCAACTTTATCTCCGGGCCGGCAGTACCAGGCAGCGAGGTTCTTTGTAGAGGTGGGGTCTGCATAGTCAATAAGTGAGCCCTTCATTCTAATTTGCGGAATCATAGAAATCATCTTTCCTGCGTCGGTTTTCACGCTGAGAACGACCACTGGAAATTTTTTATGGACGACTTTCATGACTTGCCCTGAAAACTTCTCGAGCTTTGTCTCTTCGTTTGAGAAACCGGTGAGTTTTCTTTCTTTTGTCGCTCGGATAGAGGAACCTGAGCCGTCATCATTGCCAATCGGATTCTGTAGGGCTGCGAAAGCACCATCGATATCGTCTAATTGTTCATCCACTTCTATGCGGGCGAGCGCTTTTAGGAGAGAGGCCTTGTCGACGCCTTCGACAGTCACTGTAGTATCACCGGCTGACGACTTTGTTCCAGGAACACTGCGTTCGATTGCTTCGGCAACCTCTTCGGGCGAAAAGCCATCTTTGATTGTGAGTACGACCGACTTGCCTGCTGTTTTCCAGCTGGTTGCAACCCCCGGTTCTCCACCAGGACCGACGATCGTGTCGGCGTAGGCAGTGGCGCTCATCGCGCATAATAATCCGATGCTGAAAATATATCTCTTATTCATTTTTTGTCGCTACCTTCTTTCGAAAAGTTCCGCCTCATAGGCACCTTTAAGTGCGTGACCTATCCGTATCACAACTTTGTCGCCTGGTCGTGTATACCATGCGCCTGCGTTGACTTGATTTGACGGAATCTCCCAGTCCACTTGACCTTGTTTGCGTGTAAAGCTCGGTTCAAATTTAATCTTCCCGCCTTTCTTTATCGACGTGCTAAGCGTTCCTTTTGGTCCCCGTAGAATTTGGACCATCACAAGTGTTCGAGGAAACTTTCCGCGTTGAACGCCAAGTACCTTTCCGATCGCTACAACCTTTGCATCGCTGAGTAACTTGTTAACGTCAGCCACTTTTTTTGCTCTAAGAGAGGAACCAGAGTCAAAATCAGCGTCGAAGCTGACTGATGCCAGAGCACCGAAGTCTTCTTCTTCTTCAAGATTGATCTCAGCGAGCAAGGGAAGAAGCTCGTTTAGAGGTTTTCCTTTGATTTGAATCTTACCGGCTCTAACCTTTGCTTTCACACCTGAAATTTCTTCGTTTATGAGCTCCACGATTTCCCTCGGATCTTCTCCGTCTCGCACCGTAAAAGTGCTCTTGCTCCCTTTTTGACTCCAGCTTGTGAGAACCGAAGCTTGCGCTTGTCCTTCGTCCATCTTTACCAAATGCTCGGCAAAAGCGTATTGACTAAGAGGAGTGATTGCCGCGAGTAGAACGCCAATAGCGACACTCAATGCATACCGGGAACGTCGTTCTGTTTTTGTTACGTTGATATTACCGAAGTTCATTGTGTCTTAGGTCATATGTACCATGTTTGATCGCCGTCACAATCCTGATTCCATAGAAGAACGGTGGAAGAAATGCCCGCTCATGCAAGTGGGTGTAAGTTTTTGTGCGTAAATGTATCTAGATTCCGGAAAGGATGCGCATGCGAGCACGAACGGTGCTTGGACCAGATATGCTCAGTCCAACGTAACCACCGGGAACGGATACTTTGTGAAATTCCGCGCCATTAATAGGGAATGGAACTTCTTTGGATTCGAGTGAGACCAGTTGGGGCCCTGAAAGCTCCAATGACTCGCCGGTGCTCAACTGTATCGTCTGTCGTAAGCTAAGCCCTCGCTGTAAGTTCGTATATGAATCAGTCTCTGGCTCTTTGAAACCGAAGCTTGGGCGACAGTCGGCCTCACTTCCATCGATAGCGACTTTGCTAAAGAACTCTTCAAGTATTTTATCCCATGAGACACCTGAGGCAGTGAAAGCGTCTATACCGGTATCCTCTGACTGTACGAGACTGCGAATGGCCTGTACACCTGCTGCACCAGTGACCTCTCCTGGACCGTCAGGAAACTGTGTGTCGCCGGCTCTTTCAAACCAGTAACGCACTAATAAGTAGGCAGCACCTCTTCGCTCGAAGCTGTCAGCTTCGGTGGCAGAGCTATGAATAAGGCCGTATCCCGTGAGAGATGTGTCACTTGCGTTGAGCAGATATGCGAGTACGTTACGAAATGCGTCATCTCCATATCCGACCAAATCCTCTGCGAATGTCGATAAGCCTTCATCTAACCAAAGCTCTTCTTGCTCTGATTCAGCAATGATCACCTTCGCATAGAAATTGATGAGATGTTGATACTCGTGCGCAATTGTACCGCTGAGGTTATCAATTGAGATTTGAGCACTAGGAGGCTGTAGATAGAGAATATCTGCCACGTTGCTATCTGCGTTTGATGCTGAAGGCTCTAGGTCTTGGGGTTCAAAAAAACCCACCACGGATTGTCCCTCGGCACTAACCTTCGAGGTGAAGAAGAGAATGACGACACCATTGCCATCTCGGTCCTTCCCGTTCTGTTTGGGCATACCGAAAAATTGGTGAAGTCGTGGCCCAATATGGTCGTCGAATCTACGGACAAGCGTTGCAACATCATCATCACTGACCTGTGTGTTGTCATTGTCATCGACGACAACGGCTGCAAATTCTCCGACTGCCCTCACGGTGGCGGTGAGTTCCTCAGCGGTCGAACGCGTTCCTTTGTACTTCAATTGTACTCTTGACTCGCAGGAGCCAGAGGTTTGTCCTTCCCCAATTACGCACAACATCGAAGCCCCACAAGATTTTGGGTTATCTAAGCTGCATACGGTGGATTGAAGTTGGCTATCGCTAGGATATATATCCTTTGTTTTTCCCTGGATCGTCGTGCCCACGCGGGGGTTTCGAAAATTCTCGAGAATAATGGGCTTGGAACGCAGCTGTCTTTGGAATTTGAGCTGCTCTAATCGAGATGGTGTGTGCACTTGCCTATGAACGACAGGTACCCGTTTATGACGTTGAGTACCCGTAGACCCTGCCAAACCATTCGAGGATACCGAGTTATATTGAAGCGTCGTATTTTCATCCTCGTCGGCGATTTCTGACGCCGCCCAACTGACGATGGTCCATTGTGAACCAAGATCGGCGCTAATCGTTGCCGTCGAGTACGTGATATTACTGGGGCCAGAGCCGCAAGTAGCCACGTCACATCCTGTCTGGATTTCGAGAGGCTGAGCAGGACATTCAACCGAAGGTTGAATACCTGAATTCTCGTCCTCAAGAGCTGCACACGACACTAGGTTGTGCACAAAAAAGAGCGTAAAAACAGAGCGAATTGTCCTCATAGCGCCAACGTCACATGGAGTGTAATTCCCGTCAATCTATGGTGGACCAAAGGAATCCTAGAAAAATATGTGCAAGTTGGCTAAGTCTAGGTCTTTCTACAGTTCGATGGTTTACACGTAGGAAGTTCTTTCGTTCCTGAAGTATAGTTGCGGTAGTGGCTTCAAAGTCGCAACAAGAGCCGAGCGTAGACGCTCCTAAACGTCCGAAAGGTAGGAATTGGCGCCGTGTCGTCTCCTGGTTGCTGATCCCACCGCTCACAATACTACTAGCCCTCGCAGCAGTTCCACTATTTTACAGCGCTGATGACGTAAATAAAAAAGTTACAGAGCTCGTAAGTGAAGCTCTCGACATTCCTGTGAAGATAGGACCGGTTGAATATTCTTTACTTTCTGGTGGGTCCGTAAAGGGAATTGAGCTTGGTAGTCCGGAAGGTTTCTCCAGTCCTCTCCTGCGGGTAGCGGAAATTCGAATTGGCTACGATTTTAGTAATTTGTTGAGGAGAAAACTCAAACTGAAAGAATTTGTTGTAGAGCGTCCACAGCTCATTATTGAGGTTAAAGATGGTGTGTCTAATCTTCAATCAATATTGATGTCCGTAGCTTCTAAAGCAGAGCAAAAAAAAGACAAGTCATCCCAGCGCAAGAGTGAGCGAAAGCAATTATCTCCGCTGGATGTTGATTTCAGCAATGTAGCGATTGAGCAAGCCTCACTAAGAGTTGTTGATGAGACACGGTCATTCGATCTTGATCCGATATCTTTTCGGATTGACGGCTCGGCAGATTCCGATGCGTTGAATGCTTCGATACGCGTCGTGATGGAAAAGGGACGGCTGGGAGCGAGCCTCGCGGAAGAGACATTTCTAAGCAGCCTGAAAGCAAGTTCTGACCTCAATTGGATAACACATCTCATCATAAGCGCTGACCGTAAGATTCGGCTAAAAGAAGCTTCAACCGAGCTAAAAATGGCACTCAGTGAAATTGATTTGCATTATGAAGACACTGTCAATCGCCGAATGATTGATGTCAAAGACACCGAGTTAGCCTTCGACACTCGTGCACGGCTACCTTCCGAAACCGATAGCTTTTTTCTCGATGAATTTGAGCTCACGAAGGATGAGTCGAAAGTCATAGATGCAATATTGAACCTGCAAGGTATTCATGCCTTCGTTGAGGCTGGTCTAAAATCACCTCTGCCCGAAAGCATCAGGGATTTATATTTTGAGCAACGCGAGCACTTACCAGCTCATCTAAGGTTTAGAGCCGAAAAAAGCCTCATTCATCTGTCAGAGTTTGAACCTTTTGTCCGTGCACTCTTTCCTGACGCTAAGATGCGAGGAACGATCAATATGGATGAACTCCTACTGGCAATTGACGAAAGTGTGATTAGAGAATTGACGCCCAAGCAACTACTAGGCCGGCTGTCGTTCAATGAACTAACTTTGGGTATTCCAAGCAAAGGGATGGAAATCAATAATTTGAACGGAATTATGAAAGCTGGAACTCAGGGAATGTTAAACAAAAAATTGAAGGTGCCCTTTGAGGTGCAGGCGGTTGCATCCTCGCTTCGGTCAAAAAATCTTCAGATTCTTACACCCGAGTTACGGCTTGGGGGGCATCTTGAGGGAGCAAACTTCTCAACACCTGGCCTTTTCGAGATAAATCTAAGTGCGGGAGCTAAGCAGCTAAATCATCCTAGTTTTGAGGGAGATAATGTAAGATTTAGCGTCGATTTTACGTCACCGGAGCTTGTTTCTAGAAATCCATCACAACAGCCTGTTCCAAGTAAACTGAAGGCGGAGCTGAATATCCCATCAGCCGAAACGAGGACAGGGACGACAACGATTGCCGTAAAAGATGTTCGAAGTGTTTTTAAATCTACAATCCCCGCGATCTTTCCTCCGCGCGGTGAGAATATAACTTGGGTTTTTGATTCGGGTATCAAGTCTATTCGCCAATCCCACGGTTTTCTTGCGAAAGAAGCCCAAATGAAAATCACGGGTAAACTGAAAGACCCTCGTTTTCAGCCCTTGATATCACCAACGCTACGCAGTCGAATGAAGATAGCGTCTATCTCAAACACTAATATGGAATTGAAGGACTTTGGCATCACAACGAAGCTGCGAATACGAGACTGGGGTGCGCTTAGCGCGACCGAAGGTCAGCTTCCTAATACAGTGACAGCTTCGGTATCGGGAGGTGCACCGCAGATTTTTTACGCTCATAGCGAACATGGTCGATTTCAGACGGCAGCAAGATTTTCAATGCGTGCGAACCTAGCCCCAAGAGCCGAAAAGGTTCGCATAATTAATTCAAAAATCAAGATAGAAGACATATTTACGGCAGATCTCAAAGGTCAGTTAAGTGGTTTGCTCACAAATCGAAAGAGAGCCGCTCTGGCGTATTCATTTGAATTTGCAGACTTGTCGAAGTTGCCGAAAAAGTTATCTCCAGAGTTGCGAAAGAAGGTAAGAGAAGTTTCGGCAGACGGTAAAATTTCACTTGAAGGCAAAGTGACGGGCCGAATTCCAAACTCGAACGAATTATCAATTAATCGGTTACCGTTGAAGGTGAGTGCAAATATGGCGTTAGAAAATGTGTCGCTGTCTCTTCCTGCCGTTCAATTTAGCCTCAATGATTGTAATGGTGATATGCGTGCTGAACTTCTAAAAGATAAAGCGCATATCGATTTTTCCACACGGACTCGAAACGTATCGAAAGAATTGCAAGGAGAGCGGTTGAGCCTCAACGAAATCGCAATGGTTTCCCAATTAGGTGTTAAGGATGACTTGTTGTTTCTTGATGGAACAATTAGTGCCAAAAACGTGAAGGGCGACGGAAAACGAATAGGCGATTCTGGGCCGCTTGAAATGAATGCCAACCTCAGATACCCGCGATTTGAAAATCTTGAATTAGGAAACATTTCACTAGAATTACCAAAGCAGGAATCAGGAATTCGTTTGTCGGGAAGATTGAAACGAGAGAAGTTCGGCGTTTTCCGGCCCGAGCTTCAAATAAAATCGAGAGTCAAATTTGACCAACTTAAGGCCTTTCTTCCTGAACTTAGTCCTTTTTCGGGACAATTTATGGGCGAGGCTGCTCTGCGCCAGGAGTCTGAAACGATTTTAGCCTTGCAAGGTAACGCTGGCTTTGAAGGCTTTGGGTACAAAACAGATGAACTAAAAATTGAGGGTGTTCAAGGCGGAGTCCCGTTTCGGCAAGACGTCCGTGTTCCAAAAATGATTCCGACCAAATCGAAAAGCGAGTCAGGAGTATTTGGGGATGATCTTGAAACACAGTTTTCTGAACTGCTCAGAGTCTTAGTAGATGAGGCAAAGTTTGTCGTGAGTAGCTCCAATATATTGGTGGAGCCTCCTCGAACCGCAGACTATGAATCGATGAGGAATTTCTACACGGTTGATCGTGCCCAGATGAGGATTGACCGGATTCGACAAGCTACCAATGAAATTAGTAATCTTTCTTTAGATGCGTCTTACGCGTCAGGTGTATTTCAATTGGATCGGATTGCTCTACAGGTTTGGGAAGGGGACATCTTTGGAGACATGTCTATGCAACTGTCCGGTGAAGACGACATGCGTTTACGGATGCGCATGACAGCTACCGACTTGAACCTTGATCTGCTTACGGCTGAAAAAGTAGGAGAGCAGATGAGTCGTGGTCTCGCGAGGAAAGATTTTCTTTTCTCAGGAGTTTCTGACATGAAACTCGATATTGGCCAGAAAGTTATCAACGGAACTTTTGATGTCAGTAAATTGAGTATCCCTTTGGTGATTCGACTCGTTGATTTTCAGGATCCAGACGGACAAGACGAGAGTCTTCAAGGTATTAAGTTACCACTTAAAATTGGGCAGGGTTTATACACGCTTCTTATGGGCGAAAGGTTGAGTGGCATGAAAGTATGGATCAAGCAGAACCTGCTCAATCAATCATTTGTTTGGGACCGGCCTTGGATTGGTGAAATTCGCCCGCATGAAATCGGTTTAGATAGGGCTTTTAGTTGGTTAGGTTTGGATATTCTTACCGAGAAGGGAATACCAAACCCCATTCCCATCGCGTCTCGCGCTTTACAACTTATATCTAGAGAGGTCTCTCAGGGGAAAGTGAATCTCACCCTGGCGGACACAGTCCAAGAAATTCGGCGAAAGAATTTGGCTGAAGTATGGGCTAATCCTTTTTGGAAAGATTTAGATAGTAAACTCAAACCTTTTGCCGGAAGAGTTGTCATTGAATAGGCGTTACTTTACCGTCATATTAGTCCAATGTTTCCTACCCTAATTGAAATAGCTGGCTATAAACTTCCCAGCTACCCTGTCATGATGGCTTTGGGATATGCCGCGGCTTTGTACGTAATTATGCGTCTATGTGCTTCATCGACCCTCAAGGATGCGCATGTCGAACGCTGGCAGGCTTGGGACCTCTTTATTGTCATGGTTGTCAGTTCGATTATCGGCGCAAAGATCGGTCATACGTTATTTGAGGCACCTGGCCATTTACGTGCAGACGGTACAGAAATCCAAAGTTTGTCAGAGTTGCTTCGAGAAGATCCACTTCATTGGCTTCGACTCGCAGAAGGAGGATATGTTTGGTACGGCGGAATGATTGGAGCACTTTCTTGTGCTGTCATTTATTTTAGAAAAAGACCTAAGCTAGATGCCTGGCAATACAGTGATATTTTTACTCCAGCTATTATGGTTGGTGCAGTTATAGGACGTCTGGGCTGCTTCATGGCGGGATGCTGTTATGGAGAACCGACGGAGGCTGCTTGGGCTGTGAATTTTCCCACAAGTAAGTCACCCGTGCATCCGACTCAGCTTTACGACGCAACTGTTGCCGCGATACTCTTTGCCGTTCTTTATTGGAAGTTTGAACGGCGCACCTTTATTGGTCAGAATATTGCCTTGTTATTGATCGGATATCCAATCCTCAGAGCGACGACAGAGATTTTTCGAGGCGACGCTGATCGCGGTTCATTTGGGCTATTATCGACGAGTCAGACTTTATCAATTCCCCTGTTACTCATCGGGCTCTGGATTTACTACACACGCCAAAAGCGTGGGGCGGCAGGCAAGTAGATGAGCGGCAACGAGCAAGATAAATCGCACGAGACCTATGACCCTACAAGGGTAGATGTTGACTCTCAGGACGCTGCAAGCCCGAAGACGACGGTCGACCAACCGGTCTTCACAAACCTGGAATCGAGTCAGCCGGTGAAGTCTGGGCAAGCAGAAAGCGAAGCTGAGTCGTCATCGTCTCCAGTGACCACAGCTGATTATGCCCAGCGATCTCGCAAGGAACTTCGTCGCGAACGGGATGCGCGTGCGGAAAAAGCTGCGATGAGAGTATTGCTGTTCGTATTTATAGGCCTTTGTGCCGCCGGATTATTTGTCGTCAATTCAGGACTGGTTGATCTTAGCGAAGAAGGAAGCCCGCAGCAGCCGCAGAAAAAACGTCCGACAGCCCCTGTGCTTTCAGCTCAGCCGATAGAGGAATCCGTGATTCCAGCGCTTAAAAGCATGGAGCAAGAAGGACTGACCATTGTCGCCGAGGGCCTTCCAGAGGTTGTTGCGCTTAGACCCGCAAATCCTCCTGCGATGCTTGTGGGAATCGAATCTTGTCGTTACGCCTTTGCCATTTGGGAGTTTTCTCCGAATAAAAGATTTCGATTCATGACGACATGCGAACTTATGCGTGGTGAAGTTTTAGCTGGTGCTTGGAGTCGCGACGGGAATCAAATACTTTTATCGCCGCTTACTTCAGCTGCATCCGTAATGACCTCACGATTTGAGGTAGAAAAGCCGAGCCGAATGGTGACGGATATCGTCATTACCGCTCCAAAAGCAGCATCGGTGCGATTAAAAGTTCGTCAAAGAATAACCGGAATGCGCCCTGGGATGGATGGAGCTGGTTTTATTCGTTCTTATGAGCCGAGAAACACTGTGAAAGTGCAGGGTATTCGAATTGTACCCGATAAACCGGTCCAAGGAGAAACGAGAGGAAATAACGCCACGCCACGAAAGCCTGACCCGACAAAAGCTCCGAGTGGGGATTCACTATTGGATATGTTGGAGTAATTCTTATTCGAGTCTTCGTAGTTTTCTGGATTTACCAATTTGAATAAGCTCCTCACCGCTCTCCACGATTCGCATTACTTGACCATCCCGGCGTTCGAATTTGTAACCACATCCTTTGAGAAGAAGAGGCCTGCCGGTGAGCGGGAGTTCAGGAAAGGCCCGACAGATCAGCGGCCGAGTTAGATATTCGCCACACGAACCGTCTTCTTGTAACGCGTGACAACCAAGAACCCGGGTCATTAATCCATCCTGAATCTCCCAAGTATAACCTCGGTCAAAGAATGAATAAATTCGGGTATATTTCCAAAGCACTAATCGTCCGAGAAAAGGATATCTTTCGAATAGTGGTGACCATTCTAGAAGAACGTGATGACAGCATGCCCCTCGCTTTTGGCATTGCCCCGCAAGTTTATATTCAGTGCGAAGGAGCATACTTCCGAATCGTCGCCCGAGATCCATGATAAAGACGCCACAGACCAGTAGCCCTCGTAGAAATAATCGAATGCCCCTTAATACGATTCCTCGAGGAGGTGGATCGGGATGAGCGCCAAAAAAGTTTCGCGCTGGGTCGGTGGAAAAGGGCTTACTAGAAGACATCCAAGTAAAAATTCAAAACAAGTTGTGGGGACAAAAAGGCAGCCTCTGGTGACGTACCGCCGCTGCAGTCCATAGTTCCTCTGGCATGAATAGGGCTGCTCGCACTGTTTAGCCCCGCACCGTCTAGGCAGCGGCCTTGCTCTCCGTCGAAGTCAGTATAAACGAAAGTATCGTAAATTGGAGTGAAGACATTAAGTCGGAAGGCGATAGAAAAGAAGGACGCCGCAGACCACTCTAAAGTTCCATCAAATCCGTAGGCGAATCCGGTATAGGCAAAATCTTTTCCTAAGATCGTGTAACCAAAAAGTGAGCCAATGCTGAGCTCGATCGGGAGCCCAAAATCACCGACGGCTTGCTCGAGTCCGCTCAGCAAATAAAGGCGGATTCCACCACCCCCAAAGCCTGCACCGCCGCGTGAGTCATCTCCGAGATTCCAGCCTTGTCCGACAACGCCTCCCTCGATGGCGACGAGATCGAATAATTTTGCCCCAAGGCGTAAATCAAGAGCGTAACCGCCTTCGGGGCAGCAACCTGGCTCCCCCCGCATGTAAGGTACGTCACCAGGCCTTTGGGTCACAACCAGGCTTGCCCCATCGACAATGCCGTAACCGTTTCCAAAGGAAATATAGGGAGTGACGATGGACTCTGCATTGGCTGGTAATGCGAGCGTAAGAAATGTGGCAGCAAGGAAAACCTTCACCGAGTGAGTAAAGAAAGCGTTATAACGAGTTGTCATTTCGCTACGCATGTTATGGTACTCTCTTCCGAGGCTCAACTGTTTCATTCATATGACTAATCAGGAAAATACAAGACGAGTTTTTATTCTTGCAGATGGTACCGGTGAGACCGCGGAAAAGGTGTCCACGGCGGCGCTTACGCAATTCCCCGGAAATGACGTCGAGACCGTAATTCATACCAGAGTTAGGTCGAAAATCGAGATTCGGGAAATTATGGAGAAAGCGGCCGCTGAGCGTGCATTTGTTGTGTATACAGTGATCGATCCAGAGCACCGCGACTACATTCAACGTTTGGCGGAGGAAGCGGGCGTTGAAGTCGCAGATGTCATCGGCTCACTTGTCGTGCGACTTGGGACTTTTCTACAGTCAAAACCAATGCTTACGCCGGGAATCCAACATCAACTTGATGAAGAATATTTTCGAAGAATCGAGGCCGTTGAATTTGCAGTAAAAAACGATGATGGTCAGGCACCTCACAACCTTCATCGAGCTGACATGATACTTGTAGGTCTTTCGCGGACCTCCAAAACACCGCTATCTATGTACTTAGCGCATCGCGGTTACAAGTGTGCAAATGTTCCTATGGTTCCTGATATCCCATTACCGGCGGAGCTCTTCCAAATCGATCAGCAGAAGATTTATGGACTGATTATCGATCTCAACACGCTTGTACGCGTTCGTTCTGAGCGCTTGAAACATCTTGGTTTGCCTCCAGATGCCGAGTATGCTGCGCGCGAGAACATCGCCCGTGAACTTCGATGGTGTCGTGAGTTTTACGCCCGTAATCCGGCCTGGCCAATTATTGATACCTCCGGACGAGCAGTGGAAGAAACGGCCGCGGAGATGATTCGTATCAAGAACGAGCGGGAAAAAAGAAACAAAAGCATGAGGCCAACTCCAAGCTAAGCCGTTATTCGATATCCTGAAGAGGAGACGGTGGCATTCCATTGAGTAGGTTGCTCGATGCTTCCTGCCGACAGTCCTAAGTTCTCCGCTATTTCTACCCTAGTCACTATCGCTGAAACGTACTGGTCCGTCGAAAACGTCGGTGAAGATTTGATTGCGATAGAGAAGAGGGGGGAGAAAGATGAGTAAGTCAGGATGCTAGTTGTTACCAGCGAGAACAGAGGAGAGGTACTCGGCTTTTTTAGCTTCCCATTCCTGGGCGAGCTTCTTAGCTCGTTTCTTCTCTCTTCGGGCCGCACCCTTCAAAAGCGTTTTTTGAGCTGTTCTTAGAAGTGCCACCGCTCGGTCATAAAAAGCCACAAGTTCAGGTACAGGGCGTTTCAGGCGTTTGTACTGATTCGCTGCCTCTGCAAGAGAAGAACTCGCGCCAGGAACCATCCAATTCCATAGATTGACCGTCGCCATAAATTCATTGAGCTCAGGAAAGAACTTGCGAGCTTCAAGAGCTGATTGCAGCGAGCCCGTAATTTTGTCTAGATCGGCTTTTTTTCCTTTCTGCTTTTCTTCTAGGAAGGTCACTTTTGCAAGTCCCAGAAGAATTTCCGCATCGTTTCCGAGGTCTGCTGCTTTTGTGTAGGCCTCACGAGCTTTTTCAAAATCTCCTTTGCGGACGTAATGGTCACCACGGAATATCTCGTATTCAGCGCCAGTCATGCCCTTGGCTGTTTTTTCAAGTTGAGCGACCAAGTCTAAAGCGCTGTCGTCTTTTTGCTCGCTCTTCATTTTAGCAAGATCCCACTGGATACCCCGGTATTCAGGTTTCGCCGCGACCGCTTGCTCAAGAGTTTCGATTCCTTTGGCTACGTCACCTTGGGCCTTCAAGGCTCGTGCCTTGAGTGATAGTATTGGTGGGAAGTCACTGCCGAGGAGCTTGAGCGCTTCGTCCGCTTTTTCGAGGGCAACTTTTGCGTTCAACATGGCAAGGTTCAATTCGCCTTCTGCCCATACTTTGTATGCTTTCGCCTTGGGCGTAATGCTGGCTTCTAGTTTTTGCAGGTCACTGATCAGTTTCGTGGGCGTCGTTAGGTTCCCGTAGTTCTTGGCGCGAAGGGCTGCGGCCCAAGCCATAGCTAAGCCATGTTCTGGGTTGAGTGCACGATCGAGCGCCTTTGTAAGGCTCTTGATTGCCGCTCGTTCGCGTCCTTGACGGTGAGCAATTTCTGCCAAGGTGAGAGGGAACCGAACCGCGTTGAAGTCCGTTTCAATGGCCTGACGAAGAACTTGGTTCGCGCGAATGTATTCTCCTTGCTCTAGAAGCGCCCAGCCGTAGGCATGCGCAATTTTAGGGCTGAAGAGATTCTTGTCGAGAAGGGCCTTCATTTCTTGTTCGGCACCTTTCGCGTCGCCTTCTAGAATCTTGATATAAGCTGATGCGGCAAAACGCTCAGGTGTTTGCGACTCCGCCGCGATTGCTTTGGCTAAGTTTGCTTTAGCGTCGGCCAATTTATCGACGCCTTGTCTCGTCATGTGAACGTAGGTTTCAGCGAGGCCTGCTAGGCCCATGCCATTGTCGGCATCAAGGTCGAGAATTTTAAGGTATGTTTTTTCAGCTTTCTTGAGCTGCACCAGGCTATCTTTTTCCAGTTGGTCAACCGCCCGCACAGCCAATTTTCCGGTGGCTTGTTTTACATTTACGTAGTTGGTGTACATGTAGATGCCACCCGCAAATAGCGCAACCACGATAAAGATGTCGCGAAATGCGGAAGCGGCGCTCACCGAAGGCTTCTTGTGCTCGAAGTTTTCTGCTTCGATAGACTCAAGGTAGTCTTCTGGTGACATAGCGTCTGATTTTCCATTCGATTTGTTCTGAGCTTGCTTGCCCTTTGCGTTTTTCGAATCTTTAGAGTTTGTATCCGTTTGCGTCATCAAGGAATCTCCGGTGTATGCTTAGAGCCTTAGGTTTTGGAGTTCATAAAACCCCCTAAAAGCCCTTTAGTTCCGGCGTGGTAACAGTGACGTTATGCCGTGTCAAGTGAGCGAAAGACTTGAACCGTCAACCGGTTGACCCAGGCGGACGTCTGGCTTCTAATGGAGGAGTAGTGAGTCGAAAAGATACTCAAAAAAACGTAAACCTATCTTGTTCTTTTTGTGGAAAAGGTCAGCGAGAAGTTAAGAAGCTCATCGCCGGACCAACGGTGTACATTTGTGATGAATGCATCCGGCTTTGCAACGACATCATTGCCGAAGAGAAGGACAAGGACAGCGCAGGGGGCCCTATGGGTGAGATCCCTCCTCCGACAGAAATCAAGGACTTCTTGGATCAGTATGTGATTGGTCAAGATGACGCGAAGACTGTGTTGGCCGTAGCTGTCTACAATCATTACAAGCGGATAAATCTTCGTCAGGCCTCAGACTCCGTCGAAATTCAGAAATCAAACATCCTGCTGATTGGTCCAACGGGTACAGGAAAAACCCTGCTTGCGCAGTCTCTTGCACGATTTTTGAACGTTCCATTTACAGTAGCTGATGCAACGACGCTCACTGAAGCAGGCTACGTCGGAGAAGACGTTGAGTCGGTGATCCAAAATCTGCTGGCCGCCGCTGACAACGATATCGAAAGAGCACGGCGAGGGATCGTGTACATTGACGAGATCGATAAGGTCGCCAGGAAAGGAAGCAATCCTTCGGCGACGCGAGACGTATCAGGGGAGGGCGTTCAACAGGGGTTACTTAAGATCCTTGAAGGAACGAAATGCAGCGTGGCTCCTAGGGGAACCAAAAAGTACTCGCAGCAAGAATATGTTCAAGTGGACACGAGTAACGTTTTGTTCATCGTTGGAGGGGCCTTTGTAGGTCTGGATGACATCATTGGCCGGCGAACAGGAAGCAGCGGCCTCGGCTTTGGCGCAGAGATTGAGAATAAACAGATTCGTCGTCTCGGTGAGGTGCTGTCGAAGGTGGACTCAGAGGACTTGACTCAGTTTGGTCTTATTCCCGAATTTGTTGGGAGATTGCCGATTATCGCAACGCTCTCCGACTTAAGTGAGGAAGACCTTGTAACGATTCTCACGGAGCCTAAGAACGCATTGACCAAGCAATACCGTAAATTGTTCTCGCTTGATAATGTGAAGTTATCTTTCACGAAGCCTGCCCTTCAGGCCGTCGCGAAAGAGGCGATTCGTCGCGCGGATGGAGCACGTGGTATGCGCTCGATTTTAGAGCATGCGATGCTAGATATTATGTACGAGGTTCCATTCTTGCCGGGCGTGAAAGAATGCCGAATCACGAAAGAGGTGATCGAAAAAAGTGAGCCACCGCTTCTGTCTTATGAGGAAGAAAACGAAGCATAGCTGTCGTACTCTGAGCTAAAATCCTGTCTTGAATTTGACGTTTCAGTGGCGATGTCCAAGGGACAATTCATTCGTAAATCTGTCGTTAAAAGAAAAAACGCACCCTAGCCAGATGAGCTAGAGTGCGCTTTGACCCCAACGGGGTTCGAACCCGTGTTTTCGGCGTGAGAGGCCGACGTCCTAGACCACTAGACGATGGGGCCCTTTGGGGTACAAGGACTTGAACCTTGACTGCAGGAACCAGAGACCTGTGTCCTACCAATTAGACGATACCCCAGGCAGGAGGTCTCATATACGTTTTCAACACATAATGCTCGTTAAATTTGTCATCGAGCAATGATTTTTCTAGCGTTTTGTTGTTGTTTTCCCGGAAAGCCGTTGGGTTGGCAGGATAGAGAAAGAAAGCTTGTGCTAATTTTCTTAGATATTGACGCTGTCTCAGGTACGTTTGGGATTTATATTTTGGACGGGAATCAAGGCTCTGCTTGTTGTGCCTCATCTCCTAAGAAGTGCAAAGTCCTGTCTCCATCGTTTGCAACGATAACGCCGTAAGCTCGAGCGGAATTTGGTTGGGGAGAACCGGCCTTAGTCAGCGATTCGGAGAGTTGTCACAGGTATCCGCTGCGGCATATTTTCCTGCGATGAGAAGCGTTCGCTGCTGCCAACACATGCTCTCAGCCAATTCAACTGGCCAAATTACCCTTTTAACGGGTAAGATAAGACAACAATGACCACAAAATCGCGGAAATTCCCTGCCATCATTGCTTTGCTCTTGTCCCTCGGTTTCGTTTCTATTCGAGCCGAGGCGACGATCGTTGTCCCTTTGACTCTAGAACAAATGCAAACACGCTCTAATGTGATTGTGAGAGCAATCGTCCTTGATTCGACGAGCCAGTGGGATCGTTCAGAGAAACATATCTTTACTTTCACTCGTCTCAAGATCCTCGAGACCTATAAGGGAGATAACGCAATAGGTGAGATTATTCGTGTTCGAACCCTGGGAGGTGAAGTCGGCGAAGTCGGGATGGCAGTGGCTGGCACGGCGAAATTTCAGCCCTCCGAAGAGGTCGTCGTATTTGGGAGGATCGACCGTTATGATGCGGCGAATTTCCAGGTTGTCGGAATGAGCCAGGGCAAATTCTCAGTGAAAAAGGACCCATCCGGTGACGCAGTGGTCACGGCGAATTTCGCTGGTCTTGCGTTTGCATCTACTTCTGAAGGGAAAGTGACGTCTATCGCAGAAAAACACTCATCACCCACTCAGTCGATTCGTCTATCAGAATTGAAATCTCGGCTCACAGAAACTCAAACTACGCCAACGAAAGCGCAATCGGATGTCCCACTTCCCCCTAAGGATACCGACCAGTGAGATCAAGCGCGTCTTTGGGCGTGATGATTTTTACGGTTCTAACGACCGGTATTACTCAACATGCTTATGCGTTTGAGTTGCTCCTGACCGAGCAAGGTATACCGCTAAGCCGAACGGCCTCAACGACTGACTTTTTCGTTCAAAAGTCACTATCGGTATCAAACGCCAAGGCGGTTCGGAAGGCCATTGATCGATGGCATCATCAGATCGGCTTGATACTTCCGGTTCGTTATGGTGGTCAGAGTGCAAACCTAGAATTACTGAGCACTTCGGAGATCTTTATATTGCCGGTTTGGTCCCCTGAGTATGGTGTGCTCGAGGAAACCGTCGCTCATACTCGACTCGTGTACAATTCAGACTCTGGGGTCATTTCACAAAGTGACCTTTTATTGAACGGGCAGGCGTTCGAATTCGGAGAGACAAAAGCTGACTATCATACACAAAGCGTCGTTTTACACGAATTGGGACATGCCTTGGGGTTCGCGCATAGCTGTGGGGAAGTGGGGCGGACATATCCTTCCTGTTTTCAAGTCAACGATCCTGAAATCCTCGAGGCGGTCATGGCGCCTACGTTATCGATAGGAACTGAGCGACTTCAATTTTCGTTGGATGATATCGAAGGCATACGTTCTGTATATGGAAATGTTCTTGTAACGCATGAGCCTAAACTTCCTGCTTCCTTTGGTCCGGATTGTGAGCGGAGGATTTGGGTCGCTGAATTTGATGAGCCCGCAAGTCCGACAAGGGTGAATGCACGCACCTTAGATGGAATGTTTACCGAACTTCGGTTTCAAGTTGTGGATGAGAATAAAGTTGAGATTGATATCCCGGATTTCATACAGTCTGCAGGTGTCGATATCTGGTTTGAATGGTCAGATGCATCGATGAATTTTGTTCTGTACGACCGAACGGCAGAAAAAGGCGAAACCTGCGAGGATTCAGGGAGCGGGACATCGCCTCCACAAGATGAATCGTCGCGTCCGCCGGAAGAATCTTGTGCGTGCAGTACGTCAGGGGAAAGAGGAACGTCGTTCTTACCATTTGTGTTTGTTCTTTTCTTCGTTGTCTTTCGGGCTGTACCCAAATATGGCTTCAGGTTGGTTCTTTTAATTGGGTTTGCACTCGCGTGGTTTCCGGCGAAAGCTGACGCTTATCGCTGTACGCGAGTTGGGACAACGGTCGGACCCTCGCTGATTTGGCTAGAACGCAATATCGATTGGTATCTTGGAGAGCAATTGACAGAAGACTTTGGAGATCAGACGAAAGTCGTAGACATTGTCAAAAAGTCATTTGCGTCTTGGGAGAACCAATCGTGCTCAGACCTGAGCTTCTCTTTTCAAGGTCAAAAACCGAATTTAGAGGTTCGTTTCAACCAGGATGGTGTGAACGAAAACGTCGTGGTCTTTATAAAACAAGGCTGGCTACACCAACCTGGCGTCGTTGCACTTACGCTCAATGCTTTTGATCGTGCCAACGGCGTCATTTTAGACACAGATATAGAGATTAACGACGAGTTTTTTGTGTGGGGAGACACAGAGCAAATGTGTTCCAAGCAAATGGACCTTGAAAATGCTCTGACTCATGAAATCGGTCATTTTATCGGGCTCAGTCATCCCCCAAATACTCCTGAGTTTGAAAATACGACGATGTTTGCTAGCGCCGAACCCTGCGAGGTGAAGAAGAGAAGTTTAGAGTCGGACGACATTGAAGGGCTTTGCGATATTTATCCTCAAGGTCAGCCGAATCAACAGTGCTTTCCTCCTGAGGGGCCAGGATTTGTGCAGGTTGAAAAAGACCTTGGGTACGGGTGCCAAAGTATCGATGGGAAGAATTTCGATATTTGGATTCTTAGTCTTCTCTTTTTCGCATTTGCCCGGCGCCGCAGACCAAACTAGAAAAAAACAGCGAGAGAAGCCCACGAACTTGACAGGTTAGTTGGAATTGAGCGTGATGAACGCGTGTTTCGCCGTTTGCTCGGTTATGCCGCTTACATGTTCATGACGGGTGCTCTCACCAGTCTATTGAGCTTTGCTGTGGATGCTTTCGGGATGGTGACCCGTCCCAAGGAAAGTTACGGAGACTATCACATTTATGTGTTGATCTTGAATATTGGGGTGGGCTTGTTCATTAGTGGCCCTAATGGTGCGATCCAAAAATTTGGTGCGAACAATGAGGCCCAGCGCAAGGCCCTAGCATCGCTGATTCTGAGAATTTTTGTTGTTTTATTCGTTGTCACTTCAGTGATCGGTCTTGTTGTTGGTGTCGTATATCGCTGGAATATTGCGCTGTCTTTTTTCGGTGTGCCTTGGCTAGTGGTTTTTTGGATGAGCAGGTATATCGCTCGTTCGCAGCTGAAAGCAAAATATGAAGGCTGGCTACTGGCCACAGGTTCTCTTTCTAAAACAATATTTATTGGGGCCTTTTTGGGGCTTTCAGAACATCCAGACGCGATGATCTTTGGCGACGTTATTGCGCTCTTTATTGCTGGTCTAATATCTTTATACGTTCTCCGCCTCAGTATGGAAACGTCGCTGAGCGAACTCTTTCGTGTTCCGATTCCGCGCTCATTTATGAGAGAATTCCTCGTGTTTGTTCGGCCCCTTTGGATTGGAGGCCAGGTATTCTTAGCGAGCCAGGAGTTCATGGGGCTCTTTACAACGACTGTGCCATGGTTAGGTCGCACTGCTATGGCGTCGATGGGTGTATTACGTACGTTCTGGCAAATCACCTTCAAGCCGATGGATTTCATCAGTCAGGCCGCGCTTCCTACCTTGATTATCGATGAGGACGGTCGCAAAAAGCTTTACGAGGACCTGCTCCGACTCAGCTTGATGGTGTTCTCAGGGCTAGGGCTCGTGACCGCCGGTGCGGGAGGTCTACTCCTGGAATTATTTAGTATCCGCCAGAAATATGTTGAGGTCCCCGCTTTGATGATGATTCAGGCTGCTGTGGTCCCAATCTACGTAGTGCATATGACGATGAGCCAGTACACGATCGCAGAAGATTATCCGAAGTATACCCTTTACGCGAATATCGCATCTATTGTTGGAAATGCAGCCTCAGTATATCCGCTATCCATATATTTTGGCCTAAATGGCGTTGTGGTGAGTGCAGCAATCGGGTTCTTGCTTTCAGCGATCACTTTTCTATATTGCTTGCGAAAGACGCATCCCGAAGAGGTTCGTATTTCAATTCAGTCTGGAATTAGGATGTTGCTTGTTCTTATTATTTCACTCGCACCCATCTACTATTTCAGGTGGTCTGAAAACAATTGGCGATTAGTCTTCCCGAGTTTGATTGTCTTCGTTGTCCTTACAAGAATATTTCAGTTCTGGTCCTTCTCTGACGTCAAAAAAGGATACGAATTAGTAAAGACGGCGATTATAAGTCGCGGACAGAAGCCCGAATCTTCCAAACCTTCCACATAGCTTCGATAAAGATTTGTGCTGTCATCTTAGATTGTCCGACCGTACGGTCAGAGAATTGGATGGGCATTTCGTGAATTGTGAATCCCAGCGCTAAAAGGTGCGCTGTCACTTCAATTTGAAATCCAAAGCCATCTAAATTGAGGTGCTCGAAGTTCAGAGCCTCAAGGGCTTCGCGACGAAAGCCCTTGAATCCAGCGGTCAGGTCGCGAACTGGAGAGGAAAGAACGCGTCTGGCGTAAAGGCTCCCCGCACTTGATATAAGGCGTCGATGCAATGGCCAGCCGACGACACCTCCACTCGGCGCTCTGCGACTTCCTATAACAACGGGGTAGGTTCCTAATAGTGCTTGAAGTCGGTTGAGGTCGCCTGGGCTGTGGCTGAAATCGCAATCCATCTGAATGATCTTTTCGTATTTCGCTTTACCGTCTTCTTTTTGGTCCAGCGCCCAACCGTAACCAAATCGGTACGCGACTCCTAGTCCCTGTTTGCCTGGGCGATGAGCGACATGAATCCTCGGGTCATTTTCGGCGGCTTGATCCGCGATTTTACCTGTTCCATCCGGTGAATTATCGTCGATAACGAGTATGTGTGCTTCTGGTAAGTTGTCGTGAATCGCCGATATCATCGGAGGTAAATTCTCCGCTTCGTTGTAAGTGGGTATTAGAATTAGCGTGTTCATAATTAGTTTTGCTCATTTGTTGCGCGCTTTTTCGGTGCCTGCGCCCAGGTCCAATAGAAATTGCTCAAAAAATTCCATATGGTCGCCACACCTATGCCGAGACAGGTCGCAGCGTACTTCCAAATGCCAATGTCTTCAATGTTGAATTGTTGTTGGATGAATGTTTTGGCTAAAGCAAATGTCCCCATTTGTATGCCCATTCCGACGAGACTAACGAGGTTATATCGAAGTAATCGGCGGATTAGGGGGTTTTGAGCGCTCTGGTTACGATCCTGAAACGTCCATGCGTTGTTCAGGAAAAAGTTCCAAATGATGCTTATCTCAATGGCGAAAGCTAAGCCATATTCGTCTTGTAGGTCTAACAGATCTGAAAAAAACCAAAGGCCTGCAAGATTGACTGCGACGCCGGACAAACCGACGGCTCCAAATCTCAACAACCGGGGAGAGAACAGTGTTCGTAACGAGGCCAACGAGCCGTGGCTAACTGGTGACACCGGCCGAGTCAACGGCCCAGTAGAAAACCTGCGTATCCCACAAAACTTGATGCTGCTTGATCCGGTCTCACATCATAACTTGTTGCGTACTGGGTTAACTCGGCACGAGTGGCGCCAAGACTACGAGAAGCAGCAATACAGGCGTTAATCGCACCGGGACAACAAGCATTTTGGTTTCGCTTTGCTATCCATAACACTCTCCGAGTATCTAAATTTTCGATTTCGCGGATGAGCATTGGGTCATTTTCTTTTTTTACCCAGTCCAGTCCGGTTAATCCTCGTCCATTGGGTTGAAAGTTGTAGTTCGCACCGTAATGGGTCATATCTGTCGAGCCAATGAGCAATATATTTTTGTAGCCTCTTCGCCTTGCGAGATCTAACGCTTCGTTTCCGATAGAACCTGCGGCTTCAGTAGGAGGCACCCCAACGACAATGAGTTCCGCTTCAGGCCAAAAATGGTGGATAAGGGGAAACTGAACTTCAGCAGCGTTATCTTCGTAGAAATTATCGGCGGACTCTAGTTCGCAATCGAAGCCCATAGCGAGGTCTTGGACGAGCTCAATCGGAGCACTGATTGGTCCCAGAGGTGTTTCAAAGGCTTTTCCCATGAATAATCGAATCTGGTCCCTCGTTCCAAGATGGCCGCCGAACAGAATAATGAGCTCCGCCTTCGGACGTTGTTTCCTAAGCGCGGCCAAAGTTGACGCGGCAATGCCTCCCGAATATACCCATCCTGCGTGAGGAACAATGGCGCCGACAGGTGTCAGCTTGGGGGTAAAGGAGTATTTGCTCAAAGCTGAAATAGAGTCTTCGCAAGCCTGAGCGTCTGATGGGTACCAACGTCCGCTCAAAAGAGCAGGGCGGGTGTCATTACTCACGTTTAACCTCCACGAGATCGCGAATCACGCCTTGGTCTAAGAGTTCACGGATCTTTGCATCGTCCAGGTCCAAATAATCCTTCAGAACCTGAAGAGAGTGTTCCCCGAGCAATGGTGGTGCGGAAATTTGCTCCCTTCGTACGTCGTTGTGTTTCACCGGCGTGCCAATGCTTCGTACTTGCCCGCATCGCGGATGCTCATGCTGAATAACGGTCCTCTGAGCAATCACCTGAGGGTGTTCAAGAGCTTGTCGAATGGACAATACAGGACCACCGGGAATTCCGTTTTTGGAAAGTGTTTGCTCCCATTGACTCATCGTTTTGTTCCGAATCTTCGGGTGGATGAGTTTTAGGAGATCTTCACGATGCTGAACTCGTGCGGCGTTTGTAGAGAAACGTGGGTCTAAACAGAGGTCAGGAAGCTCTATGAGGCGACAAAAGGTCTCGAACTGCTTGTCGTTACCCACTGCAAAAATAAAGGGTCCGTCTTTCGTTTCAAGCGTTTCATAGGGACAAATTGAGGGGTGAGCGTCTCCCATTTTGCGAGGATTCTCACCGGTTGCGAAGTAACTTCCCGCTTGATACGTCAGAAATGAGAGCATCGCGTCTTGCATAGAAATCTCTATGTGACTCGGTTCAGACGAGCTTCCCCCGAGAGCGCGTTTGTAAAGAGCTGCAAGTATGCCTTGAGTTGCGTATAAACCGGCGACCATATCTGATACTGCCACGCCCATTTTCGTCGCCGGTCCATCCTTTTGGCCTGTTAGAGACATAACACCTGAAGCACCTTGAATGATCGCGTCATAGCCGGCTCGGCCTTCGAATGCTGGATCACCTCCTGAGCCATAGCCTGAGATTGAACAAGTAATTATTTTGGGGTTCGCGTGATGGAAATCCGCGGGGCCTAGCCCCAGTCGTTTGGCTGTTCCTGGTCGAAAATTCTCTATGACGACATCGCAATGTTTCGCGAGATTGAGGACTATTTCCCGACCTTCGGAGTTTTTAAGGTCGACGGCAAGGCTTTGTTTTCCTCGATTCACGCTCATAAAGTATGTCGATTCTCCTTTGATGAATGGAGGCCCGAATCTGCGCGTGTCATCTCCTTGCTTGGGATTTTCAATTTTAATTATCTTAGCTCCGAGATCCACCAGTTGTTGAGTTGCGAATGGTCCTGAAAGAACTCGGCTAAGATCCAAAACTGTCACGTTTTCAAGCAGCATACTTCTTTTCTAATAACACGGTCTGGGTTGACACTGCTCACAGTTTTGTTAACGTCGGGACATCGTGGCTCAATCCACAGTACATTGCTCCGTTTGCAATAAAGATTTTTTACCGCGCTTTTCCTATCAGCGCGATGTCAAAGATGATGGGCGAGTCATCCATTATTGTTCGCAGCTTTGTCGTATCCCTCAGCTTCGAGCCGTCAAGGCAGGCACGCCGACCAAATCAACAAATCTCAAAGAATGCCACTCGTGTGGAGAAAAATTTGAGGCAAAGTTTGCCTATCAATATCTAAACGTTGCTGGGAAAGATTTGCTGGCGTGCTCTAAGTTGTGTCGTACTGCCCTTCTTCAACCAACAGAAAAAAGTGTTCGAATCCCTCGTGCCATAGCAGTGATGAATCAAAAAGGTGGAACGGCAAAAACAACTACGAGCGTGTCCTTAGCTGCTGGACTCGCTGAGCGGGGTTTTAAGACTCTTTTGATCGATCTTGACGCGCAGGGAAACGTCGGTGTCTCTCTGGGTATTAGAGGACCGAAATCATTGTATAGCGTTCTCGTCGAGGGTGTTCGACCGGAGGACGTTTCGGTACCGGTTCGTAATAACTTAGACGTCATTACAGCCGACCGAAGCGTAGCTGCTGCGGAAATCGAGTTAGTTGGTAAACGCGATCGCGCGCGGGTATTGCGCCGTCGAGGTGCTGGTCTAATTGCACCAAGTAGTCCCTATGATTTTATCATCATGGATTGTGCTCCGTCTCTTTCTCTTTTGAACCAGAATGCTTTGACGTTTGCTCGTGAAGTTTTGGTTCCCGTCTCTTGTGACTACTTAGCTTTGGTTGGAGTAAAGCAGATTCTGACCACATTAAAGCACGTAAATGAAGTTTTACTTCATCCGGTTCAAGTTCTTGGCGTGCTCCCTACGTTTTACGACGTCCGTATGCGAATTGCCAAAGAGGCAATGGCAGCTTTGAAAGCGCATTTCAAAGAGCGCGTTTTACCGCCAATCCGAGTAAATGCACGTCTAAAAGAAGCTCCGAGTCATAAACGAACCATTTTTGAGTACGCGCCAGACAGTTATGGTGCGCAAGACTATGCCGCTGCAGTCAATTGGATTCTTAGGAGTGATAAACGAGAAATCGTCCAAAAGAAGTTCGCAAAGTCGCTGGTACAAACTGAAGCATCGGCCACCGTAACCGTCTAGCTTTATGAATATTACCGATATCGGACCCGAACTTGCGATTATCATTCCAGCCTATAACGAAGAAGAATGCATAGATGCCGTTGTACGCGGGTTTCGTTCCGTGACAAACGCCGAGATTGTTGTTGCGAATAATAATAGTACCGATGCAACGGGAGTGATCGCGCGGGAAGCGGGAGCGACCGTCATTCCAGCCCCTCAGCCAGGATATGGCAGTGCGTGCTTAGCCGGTTTATCCTATCTTGCCCAACGAGAGCGGGGAACACCAAAAGTCGTGGCTTTCGCAGACGGCGATGGTGCCAATGAACCAATAGAGCTTGGCAAGATAGTTGAGCCTGTGATGCTTGGCCGAGCGGATCTCGTTATTGGTTCTCGTCCCAAAAGAGCGCGACCCGGTTCACTGACTGTTCCGCAAAAGTTTGGAAATATTCTTGCTTGTCGTCTTATTCAATTACGATTTGGCGCCAAATATTCTGACCTTGGTCCGTTCCGAGCGATTTCCTGGCAAGCCCTGAAGCGAATAAATATGGTCGATAAAGATTATGGATGGACGGTTGAAATGCAGGTGAAAGTCGCGAAATACGGACTAAGATTTGAAGAGGTCAATGTTTCAAATTATTCAAGAATTGGGGGTCAATCTAAAGTAAGTGGCACCATTAAGGGTGTTTTTCTCGCTGGAACCAAGATTATTTCAACAATTTTACGTCATCACTAAATCTCAAACCCAACGATTAAGATTATGCTACCGAATTTGTCTGACAGGCAGACGAAATCATAGTTAGGCTATGATATAGACGCCTTGTGAAGAAACCACGTTCCTTGACCGTGCGAGGTCTTCAAATCTCTTTAGGAATAGCAGGTGTTCTTGCTTGCTTGCACTTTTGGGGCGAATATTCCAAAACGAAAGCGGGACACGATCCGACTTGGTTGCAACGCATGGACTTGGTCGCTTTGGATACGATGTTTGGCCATCGTGGCACCCAAAGGCCAGAGCGTTGGCACGTCGGCATTGCGGCGATCGACGAACCGGCCATTAGGTCGCTGGGTGAACCTCCTTGGTCTCGAAGAATTCATGCAAAGCTTATAAGGGCACTGTCGAAACAGGGGGCTGCTGCAATTGCGTTCGATGTGATGTTCCCATATCCACAAAAGTCGCATACTGATCGAGGGATAGAGGTCGCACGAACGGCGGCTGTTTCGGCGGGGCTATATGAAGCGAAAGCCGAGTTGGCTGAAGCGGCGAATGCGTTAAGAATTGCGAAGTCTTCGCTTGAAGCTACCGCTACCGAGCTTTCAGATACAAAAAGTGCTGTGCCAGAGCTGAACCAGAGCATAACGGGCGTTATTGAGGCAACGGCAACGGCAACGGCGGCCATCAAGGGGTTCCGTGACGAACTTATCACTAAGGTTGAGAGAGTAAGTCCAGATCAAGAATTCGCGAAAGCGATCAAAGAGGCGGGCAACGTAGTACTTGCGGTGGTTCAACAATCTCAGGAAGAATCTGAAAAGTTTGGTATTGAAGATTTACGTGGTGGTCTGACAAGAATTCGATCATCAACAATCTCTGAATACTTAGTTCGTGGAGATAGTTTCGACGAAATTGGAAAACTTCCAGAACAACATTTCTCCGAACATTACTTACGGTTTTTTGGCGTTCAGGCGCCGACGGAGGTTCTGATCCAATCTGGCGCTCATCTTGGAAGCATCAATGCTTTTCCGGATGTGGATGGTGTCATGCGCCGCTTCTTTTTACTTTCTCGACCATCACAAGTGAGTTTTGCTATTCCAACCTTATCGCTAAAAGCGGTTGCTGTTGCAAAAGGGGACTTAGATATTTCCATTCTTACGGGCACACACGATACAGCTCCGTTTGGGGTCGAAATTGGAGATCTTCATATTCCGCTGGGTGAAAAATCGAAGGCCATTATCAACTGGTATGGCTCCGCATCAGAATCGAAGCTTCCTGTGTGGTCAATTGTGGATATCCTCGACGGTCGAGTCGAGCGCTCTCAAATTGAAGGGCGCATCATTTTTGTGGCAGCCACAGCGTTAGGGACATTTGACCAGCGTGTCAGTCCACTTGATCGGAATATTCCAGGTGTCTACACGCACGCGACTTTGGCTCAGAATATTCTGGATAGCAATTTTTTGCGTCGACCTGGCTACTTATTCTTCGTTGAAATATCTCTGCTGCTCTTTCTCGGGATTTTTCTCGGCGTCGTGCTGATCAGAGTTGGTGTGATTGGGAAAATTTTTATTTCATTAATCACAGTTGCGGGATGGCTCGTGCTTTGTCGCTTCATCTTTTTTGATGCGCGAATTGTTGTCACGACGATGGTGCCTATGGCTCAAGTATTCATTACCTTGCTTGGAATCACGTTGTGGAGGTTTTTGGCCGAGGAAAGAGAGAAGCGTCGCACTAAGCAGGCATTTCAAAGATATCTCGCGCCAGCCGTGATGGAGCAAGTTCTCACGAATCCTGAGGAATTTTTGCGGCTCGGTGGAAGGAAATATGACGCGACAGTTTTGTTCTCAGACATTCGCGGTTTTACAACTATTTCCGAGCGCCTATCGCCAGAAGCCCTCGGTCGCCTATTAAATCTATATATGACGCCGATGACGAATCTCGTGTTTGAGCATGGTGGCACCTTAGATAAATATATTGGTGATGCTGTTATGGCTTTTTGGGGTGCGCCGCTCGTACAGTCTGACCATCCAACACGAGCATGTCGAACGGCGCTACGGATGCTGGAGAAAGTTGATATTCTTAATCAGACGTTTGTCTCGGAAGGACTCCCTGAGATAGCTATTGGTATCGGGCTAGCGACTGGTCCTATGACCATTGGTAATATGGGTTCAGATGATTTCTTTGCGTATACTGCTCTGGGAGATCGCGTAAATCTTGGTGCGAGGCTTGAAGGGCAGACAAAAGAATATGGCGTTGAGATTATAATCTCTGAAGATTGCTATCTTCAGTCTAAGGAATTCATGAGCTGTCGAGAACTGGGAGCCATTCAAGTCAAAGGGAAGCTGGAGCCAGTAAGGATCTATGAACTTCTGGGAGAAGGTCCCCTATCAGCGGAGTTGAATGAGTTTGTTGACGTCTTCCACGCGGGGCTTAGCGCTTTCCGTGAGCGGAGGTGGGGTGACGCAATGCGTTGCTTCGAGAAAGCACACGAATTACGCCATGGTGGGGATAAGACGAGCTTGGATTATATTCAGCAGTGCAAAGCCTTTGAAGTTAACCCTCCTCCTGCAAATTGGTTGGGAATTAAGGTGGCTTTGAGCAAGTAGTATCGGCTTAGGGGCTGGACTAATAGGCTCGTCTGAGAATAGAGGACAAAAGTAATGGCATGGTTTAAGCGCATGGCAACACCCAAGCTGAAGGGAGTGAGCAAGAAGTCTTCTGTACCGACAGGCTTGTGGATGAAATGTTCATCATGCGGGTCCGCGACGATGGCTCAAGAACTGCAAGAGCATTTACATGTATGCCCCAGCTGCGGGTATCATTTTCGACTGAGTGGTCGCGATCGTCTCCTATCATTTTTAGATAAGAATACGTTGGAAGAGCTGAGTGCTTCTCTTCAGCCCGGAGACCCTCTTAACTTCACGGACAGCAAGGATTATCCCTCTCGAGTGAACCGGGCACAAAACTCAGCTGGGGAGGGTGAGGCTTTTATTCTCGCTCGTGGTCGTGTCAAAGGTCGACGTGTTATCGCAGGCTCTTTTGTTTTCAATTTCATGGGAGGCTCGATGGGAAGCGTGGTCGGAGAAAAGATTACGCTCGCGTTCGAGGTTGCTCGCGAAGAACTGTGTCCAGTTATCTTGTTCTCAGCATCTGGTGGAGCGCGCATGCAAGAAGGTATTCTTTCGCTAATGCAGATGGCAAAAACCTCCGTAGCCATCAATCAATATCGTAAAACACGTCAACCGTATGTCTCTATCCTAACGGACCCGACGACGGGGGGAGTAGCCGCGAGTATGTCGATGCTCGGAGACATTATCATAGCAGAACCTCAAGCTCTCGTCGGTTTCGCGGGTCCACGTGTGATTGAGCAAACGATACGTCAGCAATTGCCTGAAGGCTTTCAGCGTTCTGAATTCTTGCTCGATCATGGCGTAATCGATCTGATTGTCCCGCGTCCACAAATGAGAGATAAAGTATCATCTTTGTTGGGTATGCTGACTGCTGGCGCATGAACGTATTCGACGGTCCAAATCAAGTCGTAGAAACTAACGATGAGGCGTGGAATACGCTCTTGGAAGACCTCTTCAGTCTCGCTCGAAAAGGGATGATTCTTGGTCTAGAGCGCCTTACGCCGTATCTTGAAAAACTTGGTCATCCACAAAATGATCTGACTTATGTTCATGTGGCCGGAACAAACGGCAAAGGCTCTACTTGTGCATTTCTTGCGTCAATTTTGGCTCATGCTGGCTACTCTGTAACCGTCTATTCATCCCCTCATTTAGAATGTCTCACTGAGCGAGTTGCATACTTCAACCAAGGACAACGAAAGCACCTCAGTCGGTCAACCTGGAGTGCTGTGCTCAGCGAAATTAAATCTCTTTCGAATGGATTCGAGGACCTCACGTTTTTTGAGGTGATCACGCTTGCGGCCCTCAAGCTTATGAACGATTTGAAGCCCGATTTTGCGATTGTTGAAGCGGGACTGGGCGCTAGACTGGATGCAACTCGAGTGGTGAATGCTTCAGTGAGTGTGTTGACTGACGTCGGTTTGGACCATTGCCAATACCTCGGTGATACGGTCGAAGAAATTCTTGCTGAGAAGCTAGCTGTAGTTCGTCCTAGTTGTGCCTTGGTTTCAGCGGTTAGGCACGAATCTGTTTTGAATAGATGCGTGGAAACAAAAAGCCCATTGTACCGAATCGGTATTGAACTTGAAGCTGTCGGCACGGCTGACAAGACTTTTAAGTTTCGTTTGCCTGATATGGTTCTTGAGTCAGTGAGGCTGGGTCTGGCGGGCGAGCATCAAAGTAGAAATGCTCTTCTCGCGGCGCAAACCGCGCGTCTCCTCGTCTCCAAGTTGGACGCGAGTCAAATTACTGCAGGCTTGGCTGCTGCCAAGTGGCCAGGACGGCTCGAACATGGACGAGATCAACAAGGTATAGAGTTTCTTCTCGACGGGGCACACAATCCGGCTGCGGCTCAAAAACTCGCCGAGTATTTAAGGGTAAACACTGATTGCCCGGTCCATGCAGTCGTCGGGGTGATGAGGGATAAAGATATTGCCGGGATTGTCCATCCTATGATCGAGCACGTCACCAGTTGGACCGTCACGTACGGGAATTCTCCGAGATTTTCACAAGTTAATATAATTACTGATGTTTTACGTGGTTTTGGTGTGCGCCAGGTCGGCGAAGAATCTTCTCCTATTGCGGCTTACACTCGAGCTTCCTCGAAGTGTCAGGGCGACGGTGGCTTAGTCGTCGTGTTTGGATCCCTTATTTTGATCGGCGAGCTGCGCGGGAAACTTGCGACGTGTTCTTAGCGGGTGCTACCGTTCAAGCGATGCCACGTTGGTGCGGCCGAGTATTGAGCGTCTTGTTCGCCTTGTCTGTTTTTATTTCCTCGTCTGTATGGGCGAGTGAGCATAAACATTCGACGTTATCGGAAATAACCATAGACGAGATAGATAACGAAATCATTGTTGGGATTCGCGGTACGCAGTTACCTAATTTCACTTCGTTCACTCAACGCGACCCTCATCGAATTATTGTTGATTGGGCCGGTAGCGTTTTAGGAGATGTTCCATCGAATCAACCCTTTGAGCGTAGTCTTGTCCGTGCAATTAGAACTGAGCAGTTCAGCAC
>Ga0163109_10000084_pt1 | contig 74459 bp, 64 predicted proteins | sample CRUFie1St13metaG_FD_108704 | JGI IMG/M metagenome (GOLD analysis project Ga0163109, IMG submission 108704) | Marine microbial communities from the Costa Rica Dome - CRUD Field 142mm St13 metaG | ecosystem: Environmental > Aquatic > Marine > Oceanic > Photic zone | place: Costa Rica: the Eastern...
TTCTCCCCAAATTAACAGAGTATTTGTTGTAATCTTTTCAATTTCATCAGAGGTGAAATCATCCCAAGACATCCCAAATTCTCGGAACATTGCATCCATACTTCCTGGATATCTGGAGAACTCCCACATCCTATCTACTTCTTCATCAGTAATCAATGAGCCTTCATTCACCATATCGATTAAGGTGTCTTTAGCCATTTTTCTAGACCACATACGTTTGATCAAAAATCTTCCTAGTGGATTTCTCATCAACTTCATCGCCAATGGTTGTGAGTCCTGATTTTCTCGCGGAGTTCCGCTGGCAGCAAGCAATACTAGATTGCGAACTCTGTCAGGATTTTGCATTGTATATTTCACAGCAATTCTTCCCCCCATAGAGTGACCGAGTAAAACACAACTATCGATTCCTAGATTTTCAATGACCATTGATAGATCAGAAACATAACTTTCAATCCCATATTGGTTATCGGATGCTGGACCGGTCAAACCATGCCTACGTAAGTCAAATCTGACGACTCTAAAGTCCTCTACTAGATGCTTCACGAGTTGGTTCCATGTATGCAAATCTTCACTGTGGCCGTGGATTAAGACAATCGCGGGTGAATCCGGATCTCCCTCATCTCGAAGATGGATATTTTCTCCGTTTGATAATGTGATGTACTGTGAGGGGGGCGCTCCATACCTTTCCCTCAAACCATCTACATCCACGCTCTCGGGACCGAGGATTAGTGATCTGATTCGACCCATTAACCCGTTCATAGATTGATCGGCTTTCAAAATATTGGGAATATTTCCTGAATAATAGGATACTGTTTGAATCTTAGTTAATTTATTCCACTTTCTTTCGCTTGTAGAATAATCTCCAAAGATAGGCGATTATCGCCACTAGACCTATGGCCCAACCTGGAATTATTAGCAGAATAGTAGCGATTGCCAGAATCTCTTCAATCATTATATTCCCTCGTCAATTGTAACTTCTTTCTTGCAAATCGTTCTGATATTCTCTACCCAAATCAGAGCCGTTTTGTTCAATCCACTCACTGAATGTTATGCCCCCTAATGGCTCTTCTTCTGATGCCACCAAGCCGTTCATCAAACCACGAATCTCTGCTCTGGTAATGACTCTGTCACGTAGGAATATTCCCATCATTTGCCCCGCCAACCAACCAATGATTGGAGGTATTGGAATAATCAATCTCCTTACTCCCATACTCTTTCCTATCAAAGATACAAATTCCCTGTAGGTAAATCTCTCAGGGCCTGCAATATCTCGAGTGATGTTTTCATCACTTGCCCCAAGTTCAATCGACACTCTTGCTACATCACGAATATGCACTGGCTGGATTGGATACTTGCCAAAACCAAATACCCCGAATATTGGAAATTTTCTCATTATCCAAGCGATATTATTGACCAGAACATTTCGACGACCGCCAAAGAATACCGTTGGTCTAACGATGGCGTAGGATTGCCCGGATTCCCTGAGCAATCTCTCGGACTCAACCTTACCTGCAAAGTAAGTCCAGCCTGGGGCTTGGTCGGGTTTTGCAACACTGAAATGGACTACTCTCCTAACTCCCGCTTCTCTAGCAGCATCGAACAATTTCTTGCAATTTTCAACAGCGATTCCATGGTCAAAATTCCGTTGATTATCGTTGTACCGAACCCAATATGTGTTATAGAGTACATCTGCACCTTTCAGAGATTCTACCAATGATTCGTAATCATCGAAATTCAATGGGTGAACTTCGACTGCACCATCGAATGGATCATCCCTGGCGGCAGCATTGGTAAGGGTACGAACCTGTTTTCCTTCGGACAGGAGTTGCTTTGCTATCCATCTGCCACTATAACCGAATGCTCCGGTTACTACGTGCAGTTCAGAAGACATTGTGTTGGGCCACGCCGGTCTTTTCCTCAAGGATTTGGTGGAGATTCAACTTCTTCATAGAGAATTGAAATCGATTGATCGATGTCTATGTAATCTTGGCCGCTATCATAACTAATTCTTAGGTCGTGAATTTCGTTTGTTATTCTGTGATGTACCTTCCAATTTGCGATTTCCCCTTCATCGACGGTTGTTGGACGAATCAAGCAGGCGTCCTCTGCTTCATCGAAAAGGCGCCAAGTGATTTCCACTTCTCTACCGCCACCAACATTTTCGATTAGTTCTGGATTTTCTACATCTGAGTCGATGATTATCATCGAAGGATATGGCCCCCCATTCTTGGGAATGGAGTCGATTTCGAGGGAGGTTGGCTCATTCGTTGTATCTTCATTCCATTCGATATTGAGTTCGATTCTTACAACAATTGTTAGGTTCTCTCTTGATTCCATCTCGTCGACTGCAAATACATCTAGACGGTAAATCCCGTGCTCGGAGAATTCGACCGAAACCGTTTGTGATGTTTCTGCGGCTACTAAAATCGCGCTTCGACCATCATTAGGATCTATTCCAAAACTAACTAACTCATGCTCAGAGTTTGTCATTGAAAAATCAAAATCCAGGATTACGTTTGATTTAGATTGTAAATCTCCATCAACGTATGTTTCAACAATCGCACCATTTGTAAATTCATAATTTACCATCAATTCGATTCCGCTATTTTCATCCGAATTCGAAAGGCATCCACCAATCGCAGAGGACAGTAAGAATACCGTCAATATAGCAAATGGGTTGATGCGCACGATTGAATCAAATCAATTTCTGATTTAACAGAAATGGTTTGTCGTTCTAATCTGAATCTTCCTCTACTTCTACTTCCATTACATCATCAAGTGATGGAGGAGGAGGAATCTGCGAGACGGATTCAACTAGCGAGGATTCTTGCCTAGAATAGGCAATCGCGCCTAGAATAATCATGAAAGCGAGGGCAAATGCAATTCCAATACCACCTGAAAGGACTTCAGTTACTCCTTGCTTATCCATAGCATCGCAGATTCCATCATTATCGGAATCAGTAGGCCAATCCCCACTGTCCATTGAATCCGTTCCACAATTATCTTCGTCTATATCCCTCCAATCATCGCCATCTCTATCGGTATCTATTGAATCATCAATACCATCACCATCGGTGTCTAACCAACGATTAGCGTCGAGTGGGAAATCGTCTTCTGTATCCAGATAACCATCATTATCGTCATCTGTGTCCTCGGCTATTGAACCGGTTAATCCTGATTTGTGTTTGTCAGGGAGACCATCTCCATCTGTATCCAGTCCCATCGCTGGGTCCAATGGCCAGGCATCGACGGTATCGTCGACTCCATCTCCGTCATCATCAACGTCTTCCTCTAACGAGGTAGGGCAATTTGGAATTACGAAAGAATCGGGGCGACCATCTCCGTCCGAATCAATGTAGGCGCATGCTTCGTTAGGGAAATCGTCTTGATGATCTTTCCAATCATCATTGTCATCGTCATCGTCCTGATTATCTCCTATTCCGTCCATATCATTGTCTACCCATTCTTCGGAATTGTAAGGAAACGCGTCTTCAACGTCAAGATAGCCATCATCATCATCATCGTTGTCGAGATTATTGCAGATTTCATCGCCATCAGTATCGGTTGGCATAGAAGATGCATCTATTGGTGACTGAGAGCAAGCAATTTCTTCCGAATCTAGCCAACCGTCATTGTCGTCATCTAGGTCTTCCGTAATATCATTGCAGCCATCTGCGTCATTGTCGTTTGAGGCATCGCTTGTCCATCCTTCTTGGCCATCTGCACAGGAATCTTCTGAGTTGGAAACACCATCACGATCGTAATCAGAAATAATTACACGTATAGCACTGGCATTATTCACAGGCCCGAGATTCTGTCCCGCCATAGAATGATAGCAGTCTGCATTATTTTCATCACTAGCGCAAACTTCCATAGATAATGCAACATCACCATGTGAATTGATTTCTACAGCATTGATGTGAGTATTACCTCTTGTGGATGACTGAACACCTCTAATCCATTCTCCGTTACCCTCGGTGTCGACCTTCATCGCCCATCCAATTCCATAAGAACTACCTTGCCAAGTTTTACCTCCAATATTTAATTCACAAGGCTGAACCTGCCAACAAGCAGAACCTGCAATTACAATCTCCCCATTAGAGCCTACAGCTGCAGAATGAACCACTGTCCATGCAGTGTCTTCCGAATCCCACAATCCTTCCCATGTTTGAGATGTGTGATTCAGTATCGCCCACCAGGCATCCGAACCCCCAGGATTCGTTACAACAAGTTCTCCAGCGGTGAAGTTTGGGGAATAGTGATTTCCTCCAACTAGTATTCTATGATCATCCAATTCTACGGTTACCTGGACCGAATCGAAACCACTTCCTCCAATTTGTTCATGCCATTGGTAGCTGCCATTTGCAGAATATTTCGCCACGAATCCATCTTCTCTTTCTATTACCTCTTGTGGATTGAACCTGAATGAGCAAGAGTCTAGCCAGGTAGCATCATGACAAACCGAGCCTGCAATTAGCACACCGCCATCTGAGGTTGCAACAATGCCCTTTTGGTTCAATGCGTAATAACTTCCCCACATATCATGATCATTGGTTGAGCTGCCTAGAGTTTTGACCCAATTTATCGCTCCATCGGAGGATAATTTGGTGAAGAAAATATCCGCAGCGCCTCTGGAAAGTGGACTATTTGCTGCTGCTGAATTTAGTCTACAACTTGAGGTAGTATCCATGCAGAAGGAGCCGAGGAGATATATCTCGCCATTTGGACCCTCATCTAAGCTGTGAATTATATCATTGCCAGCAGACCAAAATGCACGAGACCAAATTACATTGCCATCAGAGTCCATTCTGAAGACAAAAGCGTCCATATTATTTCCTGGTGCCTCCAATAGCATACCACCTCCTTGAAGATAACAATCATTGGAGAGCCAGCAAAATCCACCAGAGACCAACAAATCGCCATTTTCTAGAGTGATTATTTCGTCTATTCTGTCTCCATAGCCACTATGGAATAGATGTGATTCAACACGTTCTCCTGACTTATCTAATACTGAGACGTAGCCAGGTGCGAAACTTATTGTCGATTCTGATCCTGATTCAGACGAAATTTCACATTCTACAGTTACACTAATCTCTGTATTTGCTCTACCACACAGAGTCCCCCCGAAGAAGAGGTTTCCTTGACCATCATATGCTAGAGCATTTATTGTATCATAATGGACGCTTGGATCGACGAGATGTAGTGGGCCAGAAACGTTCGCTTGTGTATCCATTTCGGATTCTAGAGTCGATAATTTCTCTGTTCCTTGAATCGCTGAAGAAAATGACATTAGCAATAGAATGCTCACTGAAAGCATGACGGATATCTTACGCATGATGCGAGAGAATTCCTCTCGTATTTTATTATCTCCAATGTTGATTCACATTCAATTGAGTACAAATCAGAGCAGGACCTTGGGGGACGAGGCCAAAACCTGCTGGCTACATCCTTCTTCATACTGTTGGAAATTTTCCCTGAACATCTGTGCTAGAAGGTTGGCTACATTGTCATATCTTTGCTTATCTGACCATGTTTCTCGTGGTTGGAGAATTTCACTAGGAACACCTTCACATTCTAGAGGTACTGAGAAGCCAAATCTCTCATCCTCGACAAACACTACATCTTCTAAATCACCGCGTAGTGCTGCATTTAGGAGAGCACGGGTCCAACGAATTTTAATCCTATTTGACTCGCCATATCCGCCTGCTACCCATCCAGTATTAATCAGCCAGCAGTTGGCATTTTGTTCGCTGATTTTCTTCGAAAGTAAATCTGCGTAAATACTTGGGTGGCGGGGCATAAACGGCGCGCCAAAACAAGTTGAGAATGTGGCTTGAGGTTCAGTTACTCCAATTTCTGTTCCGGCAACCTTTGCAGTATAACCTGACATAAAGTGGTAAGCGGCTTGGTCAGGAGTTAGTCGTGAAAGTGGAGGTAAAACCCCGAAGGCGTCACAGGTCAAGAAAACTACATTCTTTGGATGACCTGCTGTTGAGTCAGGAGTTCGATTTTCTATGGCTTCGATAGGATAGGATGCACGTGTATTTTGGGTAAGGGTTCCATCATCGAAATCGGGTACCCCATTTGAATCAAGGATTACATTTTCCAAAATTGTTCCGGGCATTCTGGTTGTTGCAAAGATTTCGGGTTCGTCTTCCTTTGATAGACCAATTAACTTGGCATAGCAGCCGCCTTCAAAATTGAAAACTCCGTCCTCCGACCAACCATGTTCATCATCACCGACTAATGCCCTGTGAGGATCTGCGGAAAGGGTTGTCTTTCCTGTTCCGGACAGTCCAAAGAATAAAGCCGACTCTTCTCCATCGGTATTTGCTGAGCAATGCATTGGCATGATTCCTCTTTCTGGTAGAATGTGATTCATTATTGTGAAGATGGCTTTCTTGATCTCGCCAGCGTAATGAGTTCCTCCAATAATTACCAAACCTCGGTCTAATGCCAGTATGACGAAGACTCCGGAATTTACGCCATCATCTTCAGGGTCAGCGACTAAGTCGGGAGCGTGTAAAATCGTGTATTCAGGAACATGATCAGTCAATTCCGAAGGATTACTGCGAACGAACATATTGTGGAAGAAGGCAGCGTGCCAAGCCTTCTCGGTAACTAGTCGAACAGGCATTGCATAATTTGTATCAGCACCACAATGTGCATCTTTAACAAATAATTGATCTGCGGAATCAAGGTGAGATTGCACCTTCTTGAGAAGATTCTCAAACACCCAGCGACTTGTTGGACGATTCACTTTACCCCACCAAACATGGTCTGCGTATCCTGGTTCGTCTACGATGAAGCGATCATTGGGTGAACGTCCGGTGCGCTCTCCGGTGGTTGCGAGTAAGACTCCATGTGCTGTCATCTCTGCTTCACCTCGCTGTACAGCAGTTTGATGCAGTTCATCCGAGGAGAGATTCCAATGCACTGAACCGCTGGGACTTAATCCATGCGTCGACAATGGGGTCGCTGAGACAGCGGCAGTGGATGAGCCCGAGGTGCTCTCCATGTAGTGTGCCTCAGATGTTTACCTTTCAACCATTACGGATGATGCGCGGAGATGTTTCCTCCAAGATATCGATATTCAACTATTCCTGACGGGGATGCGATTATCGCCGAATGCCGTTCCTCGCGAGGGCGTGAGCGAGGAGAAGGACGACCGCGTGATTCGCGAACGTCGATTCAAAATAGGTGCAAACCTCGACATTGGAGACTTAGGTTTAGGCAAAATATCCGAAGGAGTTGAGGATACTAATCCAAAAGACCCCAATATGAACGAAACCGAAGATGTTGATGAAGCACTAGGCGATGTCTTCGACCCCTTCAAAGACACCTCAGGCAACGAAGCAGGAGCGATAGCTTCTGACGGAACAGTAGCCAGTGCCCCGGAAGATGATATTGTTACATCGATGGCAAAGGATGGAGAACGACGAGTAAATTGGTCACTTATGGTGTCGATGATATTCGTCTTTAGTGCCCTAAGCGTAGTTGCAGGAACAGCATTCCCACCAATGATTTCATTGGTATTACTGCTATTTTTAGCCGGTGTAGGATTTGCTTTTGGAGAACGATGGGTCCCTGACAAGAATCTGCACTTACTTGGCGTTTCGTGGGTCATAATCTCAATGAAGGTTCTTTATGGTCTTGCAATCGAGTTGAATCGCTGGGAATTAGGTGGTTTTCTTCCCATTTCTGTAGAGGTTCTAGCGATTGTATTGTTATTGCTCGTTGGCCTAAACATATTCATTGCTTATCGACATGATCACGATGCAATCGCAGCACAGGCAACTCTCGTCCTATTGGCTATTGGCTCTACTGCTGGCTCAATTGGAGGAGAAGTTGGAGTCGCGGTGATGATTCTATTGGCTACCTTGTTACTCCATGGTCTGGCACTTCACAGAGGCTCTGGAAATCTCGCCGCGCTAGGAGTGGCGGCTTCGAATCTATGGATAGGTATGCATGCAATTACAGATGGGTTTACTGCTGGGTCTTTGGTTATAGAGCCTCTTGATACACCTCTAATTCTATTCTTACTATTGATGCTAGTATCAGGAATTAATGCTGCTATGGCAGCGCGTTTTGCACGGGAAGAAAACTGGTTCTCAGAGGGATTCCGGGCGGTCGGACTCGGTCAACCTGGACTTTGGGGGGTATCGATTTCTTTGGGAATGATTGGAGCATTAATGGCTGTCGCGTCAAGCCGAGAAGATTCCGGATATGCATTGGGGATGGTTACCTCTCTTGCTGGAGCATTTGGGGGTTCATACCTCATTGTAAGGGGGGTAGAAAGACTCAGAGTAGCTATACCCTTGATGGCTGGTGCGACATTATTTTCTCTGTTACTAATTTTCGGAGACTCCACCGAATCTGTGTCATTTTTCGATCGATATGAAACATTCACTATTTTCGCTGCGCTTTTGACTGCATTTGTGATTTTACGGGACCAAAGCCACGTTACTGATCGTGTGTTGTGGGTTGGTTCGGTCGGAATTCTAGTTTTGTTAGTTGTACTGATTCCTGCAAAATCTGAAGCGAATGGAGGGGACGGTGGTTTGGTCCTGTTGGGCCTTCTCACCGCTCTCCATATTGGAACTGCAATTCTCGCAATAATGCGCCAGGCACCTTCCCTTGCGGGTGCTACAGTACTTCTCCCTTGGTCTTGGGTTCTATTGCAGGAATTTGTAATCGAATCATTCCGAACCGTGATTATAGCAAACGGTTTGACTGACCCTGGAAATCTCATTGATTTAGCGACAACTCCCCTCGCTGCCTATCTTATCATCTCTGTTGTACTGATGCTTATTGTGAATTTACAATTGGGCGAGACAGGAGTGAATCTAGCAGCAGGATTTCTCGGAATTACCGAAGTATCAGCCTCTATTCGAGATTCGGGAGCATTGCAATTGTGGGCGATTGGACTGTGGTTACCAATGGTCACCATCGTAGTGATGGCACATGCTGGTGGTTTTACCGCAATTACCCTCTTGGCCGTGGTTTCAGTCGTCTCACTTTCTCACTTAGGTGCTGAATTTGCTGGGAAAAGACTTGGGGGGCCAATTGCGTTACTGGGAGTAATAGCAGTCAGCGCAGCAGTACTTGGATGGAGGCATGGATTAGATGAGATGTGGATCATTCTCTTGCTCATCGGTACTGCTTCAATTCTCTATCGAGGAGACCCTGAGGATGAGCCAATATTCACCAATGGAATGGCTCTAATGTCTCTTCCACTAATTATTGCAATTTCCACCAAAGAACCGAGTCGGATTCTAGAATCTACTGATGCAATCCCCAATATCGACTTATCATTGACTTCCGTTGCTTGCACTGGTTTGGTGATGGCTTTCTATCTTCCTCAGGCAGAGAAGATGGAAAGATTGCTCAAACCAGCGGCAGCGGCTCTTTGGTTACTGGTGATTACCATCGGACTTTCTGTCCAAATGCAAAATCAAACCTCAACCATGGCTGGCATTACCTTGTTTGTACTGAGCGCTTTATGGCTTGTAGCCAGAGGAGAAATCAGAGCTGAGCTGAAAACTTTGTCACAAAGAGACGAACTTCTCTCAATTGCAGGTCAAGACAACCTCAAGAAGTTGAGCCTCGGAACTGGGCAATTAGACTCTTATGATCCAAAAAGGCTCGAATTGGAGCAAAAACGAAAGAAAAGAAGGGACCTTGCCACAACTGAAGATGATTCTGAATTGTACACCACAGATGTATCCCATAGGCCAACAATCGTGCTGTTGGTCCTGTTCCTAGTTCTAGGTTCGGTAATTGTTTGGGGTATGCTATTTTCATCTTCCCCCTTCATTCTACTCATGGCCGGAATTTTCGCAACCGTATTGGTTTCAATCGCCAGATTACGAACCAAACAACTCGAGCTTGATTTGCCAACAGTTATGGGAATCGAAATGCCGATTGCATATTCGATAATTGGCCTGATAGTCGCATTAATCTCCGGCCATTTGGGGCCGGGAGCGAGCAATAGAGAATTGCTTGACTTAGCAGTGGTGACGATTCTAATTCTTCAATTTGTGATTATCTCTCTCTACCAACGTGATAACCTACTCGATAGAATTCCGATTGCAATTGATTGGTTCGTACTACCTCTAGTCCTAGGCAGGATTGCAGGGGCACTCCTTGTTGAGTCTCTACCATTCCCATTTACCGTTGACCCATTCGATGGGGACTTGATAGAGTGGCAGATACCTTGGTTGCTTCTTGAGGCATTGTTAATTTTCACAATCCTCATTGATGTAATGATAGATTCCCGAAGGTCCAGTGTAGGGAGAGATACGCATTTAGGAAGTTCTGGAAGAGGTCTGCGCGCCCTTGCATATGTGATGGTGTCTTGGGGTCCTGCTGGAATTCTTGCAGTTGCTAATGCGATATATGCTGGACGTAAACACCGACAGGTGGAAGCAGTGGGGTTGTCAATAATTTGCCTACCATTAGCACTGTTTTCGATGGGCACATTTATTCCACAAATTATCGAATATCTCGATTGGATTATTCTTACAGGCGGGTTTGTCATGCTTGGATTCGTGGCTGCATCTGTACCAATGAGAAATGGACATTGGACTATGATGGCTGCTATTGATAGTCACATTCTGATGTTTACTGGACTAATTATGGTTAATATTTGGATAATTTATCCAATCGCATTATTCGCCATATCAACCACACTCTGGGTTGTTGGAATATTCCATTTGCGCCGTGTTTTACGAATCTGGGGGTTCGGAGATCTCATCTTGGGAGTTGCAGCATCTCTGCTAATGCTAGGCACTGCATCTTCGATTGATGCAATCGGATTATTCCTTCTGTTAACTGTAGTCGGAGCCGAACTAGCTCTAGTGACTTGGTTAGGGCAAAGAAATCAAGAAGCATTGTTACAAGATTGATTTGAATCGGTATATCGCAACGGAATTAAGTTAATCATCTGATATTGATTGCTAAGTTTATGGCGGGCATATTTGAGATTCTAATCGAACGATTACAAAATCTCAATCCAATAGAATACTTCACCTTCAGTGTGAATGCATTGGTATTCATTTTTTCAAAACAAATAGCTAGGTTGCACGGAGAAGATGATCTCGCAAAAACAAGGTTACGACTACGAACTTTGCATTCATTCAACCTAGTCGTTTTCTTGGCATTTATCATCTCAATTATTTTGTTGAATAGTTCATACCCCGATGAACAAATCAGTCAGTCATCTCTCTGTCTACTCATTGCCTACGTGATCTACAACATTTCAGATGGATTGATATTGCATAGATATGGGGAAGAGATTTCGGTTATGGGTTCGGCAAGAATTGTCGAAACTGCTACATCAAGAACCTTAGAATTGATTGTTCTTGGTATAATTTTGATTACGTCTGGAATTACTCTAATCAATATCTGGGGAATTACAGGTATTCTCGAAACTACAGGTGCGATAGGGTTCCTAGCGTTACTTATTTTCACAACTAAGGATTACTGGTTGAACGACTTCTTGAGTGGAATTTTGATAATTAGTGGGAATAGCGCTAAACGCGGTGATGTGATTTCTATTCCTGATCTGAATGTTCTAGGAATAATAATGGAAATCGGTGGTCTTCAAACTCGTGTTCGTGATTTGGCTCAAGGTCATGATATAGAAATACCAAATAATGCGATGCTCAATCATCGAACTGACTTTTTCAAGGATAATCCAGGAGGGCCGCACAAAGAATTTGTAGAATTCAACATCGGATACGGTGTAGATGCGAAAGTTGTCAATGATTATCTGATTCAAGCATACAGAGATGCCAAGTCAAAATGTACTGGTTTGGATGAAAATCGTCAACCAATTATTTCCTTGAAAGAAAACGGAAATAACGCAGTTAGATGGAGGATGACTTATTTTGTTTCATCCCCAAGACAATTACTCAAAATTAGAGATGAGATAAACTTAGCAGCGTATAATTTGCAGACTGAATTCGGCATCGACCTAAGTACGCCTACATTGGAAAAGTCTGTCGCCGATAATTGATTAATGGCGTTCTAAAATCGATTTTGCAATTGTCGATTAGTTGAGTTGTGCAGCACTAACCTTGATGACTGACAGGGTGGGGTCACCCTCTGTGTCCCGCAGTTGGATCTCAGACACTCCCGATGAGGTCGAGCACCCAACTGTACCTCTTGGCATCAACGAAATGGCCATACCAAGGGCCGCAATTTTACTCTCATTAGCCACCGCCGCCATGTTGATTGGATCAACTGTTGTTGTTGGATACAGCGTTTACGTATTCGTCAAAGAGAATGAAGATGCATTCTCGGTAACCGATCGGGACTTATTGAAGGATGATAACAATCGATGGTACTGGGAAGTTGACTTGTTATTCGATACGTGTGATTCTAGATTAGGAGATTGGGATTGGCCGGATGTTCTATCTGAACAAGACGATGTATTCCTTTATCCAGGTGAATTACGTTGTGATTGGGAGCATCAAGGAGACGGCGATAGGGCTAGTGTTGCGATTTACAATAGAGGTAACCAAACCCTAGATATTGTTCTAGAAATAACAGGGGGAGAGGTTGTCTTTGCCTCAGAGGGAGATACCTTGCTTACCGTGAATGAAATAGGAGTAAATGAAACTGCTATTGTTGAAATTCAACTGAACAATGCAGTAACAGAGCACGATATCCAGATTCAGGCATCGCATCTTAATGTTCGAGAAGCGGAGGTACTTCTCGATGTGCATATTTTCGAAGGTTCCAATCCTAGAGATTTACACGCTAGTGATGGAGATACTCTTGAGGTACATTACAAGGTTTGGGACGCAGATACAGAACAGCTTCTCGACGAAGGAGATTTACTCGTCACCGCTGGCGATGATTCGAACTTCATTCAAGGATTTGGATGGTCTGCAATAGGTCTAGATATCGACGGAGATAGAGGCTTGATACCCGGTATCGATACTGGTACCACTCACGTCACATTACTTCCTCCACCGATTGCCTACGGAAACAGCGATGGCAGTGAACTGCAAGGATCTTGGTTGCGATTTGAGTTGAAGGTGGATAGAGCAACCATATGAGTACCAGCGGACGGGAAAAGGACTTGAGATCAACACAGGAGCGGAGTGCATGAACGAGGAGCCAAGCCACTACGCTCTGAACCCCTCATCGGACCTGGTGAAGAGGGCTTCGAAGGTTACCAAGGCTGAATCCGCTCGGAAGGGAGAACCGAAATTCCACATGACTGAAGACATGCGACGATTGTCCACCCCTTGGTCTATTTCTCAAGTCAGAGCTGAACAAATTCAGGCTACCGACCTTCCTGCTGGAGTAATCCTCGATGCAGCGGCTGGAAGCGGTGTGCAACTTATCGCATTGACCACCGGCTTGAAGCGTCCTGGATTGGCTATAGAATTAGACCCGAATATAGGATTACTATGTGCTGCAAACATGCACATTACCGGTGAAGAGTCAGACCTACAGCGTACCATGGACCGAGTTCTGGTTGGAGATGGAACGGATGCTGAGAATGCTATCACTGCCTATTGGAATAGCCTAAGGGAAGCAGGAACTAGGGCGCATCCACCGATTGGCATGCTACATCTAGATCCTGCTAGACCAAGAGATGCACAGAGACATGAGATTGATGAGATGCAACCTGCACTCGGCCCCTTGCTGAAGGCCTGGGCTAATCATCTAGAAACTGGCCCACGTGGTCCTGCTGTTTTGCTTGATTTATCGCCTAGACTAAACGAGGACCAGCGTTCACTTGTTGACGCTACGATTGAGACCACTTTCCCGGGAATCCCAAGAACTTGGGAATACCTGAGTCAGGGAGGAGGTAGAATTGACCGATTATCTGTTTGGATCGGCTCTATTTCCTCCAAAGAACCTTCTCGATGTATCAGAATGGGTAAAAAGAAGATTATGGCTACAATAGAAGGTAAGGTAGCAGAATCGGAATTAGTTAGCATGAGCTCTCCTCCGCCATACGGTGCATATCTGACAATAGTTGACCCGGCACTCGTTCAATCTGGGCTTCATGAGGCTTGGCTTGACAGGGCACTTCCAGAAAATGCGGGACATTCTTGGCTCAGGCTTGAAGGTAGAAGGCCTCTACTAATCAGCACAGACCCATTGAATGAAGATGACCAAATTGATGCTTTTGTGATTGCAAGCGGAGAAATTGTCCAGCACCGCCTAACACCGCCCGAACTTCATACAATCGAACAAACGGCCGCTTCTGCTGCTCGTAATGGTGTTGGCAAGGTTACCCTCAGATGTAGTCTAGATCCAGACGAACATCCGACTCTTCAGCGAAGGCTACACAAGGCTATGAAGGAATTTGATGGCGAAAACGGATTCATGGTGGACCTAGATTTAGATAGAGGTAGTGGAAGCCATACCCTATACATTGTTTGTAAGGAGCAGTGAAGCGATTAGCAATTTTCACGCCCCGTAGGGGCGGCCGTCTCCTTCAAATATGGAAGGTAGGTCGGCGGGATGCCCTATGAGGGCCATCGGGCAACCGATGAACACGGGGGAACCGTACTATGGCAAAAGTGAATGAAGCAGAACTAGGAGAGGATTTCTCCTACATCCTGAGGCTTGCAGACTCTGATATCGATGGTCTTCGACCGATTGCACAAGGACTTACTTCAATTAACGGAGTTGGACAGCGATCGGCCGGTCAGATTTGTCGCATGGCAGGTATTGATGGAAGTAAACTCGGAGGTCATCTGACCGAAGAAGAGCAAGACAGGATTCGAACAACAATTGACGAATATGCGTTGAACGTGCCTTGGTGGCTCGTCAACAGACAGCGAGATTTGCAGTCTAACGAAGACGCGCACATCATCGGAACAGAAGTCAGATTGACTCGAGACGATGATGTAGCAAGATTAGCTGCAATCAAGACATACCGCGGAATACGCCACCGCAGCGGCCACAAGGTTCGCGGTCAGCGTCTTCGCAGTAATGGTCGAAGTGGTAGCACACTCGGTGTGCAGAGGAAGAAGTGAGGTGGTGAAGTATGGGACATCCTAAGTTTGCAAGACCTAAGACTCAGACTCCAACACACCCTTGGAAGGCTGCTAGAATCGAAGAAGAACACGCCCTTAAGGACCAATTTGGACTGAAGAAGGTCGGTGGAATGCGCGAGATTTGGCGAGAAAAGTCAGCCCTAAGGCGTCACCGAAACCAAGCCATGAAACTCATTGGAAGAGTTGATTCCTCAGAAGGTCACTACGCTCAAGAGAAAACCGACTTGGTCGATTCTCTTGTTCGCAAGGGACTACTAGCAGAAGGGTCGAGTGTGGACGATGTTCTGCAGATTACCGTAGAGCATATGCTTGCTCGAAGGCTACAATCAGTGGTCTACTACCGTGGTCTTGCGCCCTCAATGCGGGCAGCTCGAAACATGATTGTCCATGGACACATCTCGATTGGTGACCAAAGAATGACCGTTCCTGGATACAAGATTCTCCGACAAGAGGAAGACATGCTGCAATATAGTGCTACATCGCCTTATCTAGATGAGAATCACCCATTCCGTGTCGAGATGGAACAACTCCGAATGACTCGACAGACTGAGGAAGGGGACTTGGAAGAAGTCGGTGGAGTTAGAGCTACCACTGACAATGATGATTTCGTCCAACAAATCAAGGCTGATGCTGAAGAAGCACCTACAGTAGAGGAAACCATTCCTGAAGGAGGCGATGAGTGATGGGTCACAAGGCTGTTCTACACATCTTCAGCACATACAACAACGTGCTGATTACGGCTACCGATCTTACAGGAGCAGAAACTCTGGCAAAGGTTTCTGGCGGAATGGTAACCAAGAAGGGAAGCGATGCAGGTGGTCAGTTTGCCGCAACAAGGGCTGCTGAGATGATTGCTGAAATGTTAGCTGAGAAAGAATTCGACCAAGTTATCGTCAAGTATCGAGGAGCTGGAGGGAACCGATCCCACAGTGCACCAGGTGCTACCGCAGCTATTCGTGCACTAACTCGTGCGGGCGTACAGATTACTAGAATCGAAGATGTAACTCCAATCCCGACCAATGGGACTAAGAAAAAGGGCGGCCGAAGAGGCCGTAGAGTCTGAGGTGATTAAGATGGTGAAAATAGAAGTTCTAGACATGGGTGCAGAGAATGCTAAGCTGTTGATTAAAGATAGCGACCGTGCATTCGCAAATGCTCTTCGCAGAACAATGATGTCTGAGACACCAAAGATGGCGATCGAGACTGTTCGCTTCCAGATGGGATCCTTTGATCTATGCCTTTCTTGCGGACACCTCAACCCTGCTGCTGCAGCACGTGAATCATCTGGAGGATCAGGTTGCAATCAGTGCGGAAAGAAGTTGGAAAAAGAGGGAGTTGACTATACAGTTTGGGAAACTAACGGTGCACTACCAGATGAGATGGTAGCTCAGCGCCTTGCAATGATTCCAATCCCAACCGACCACACGATGTTCCATTACGAGGAAACATGTCCAACCTGCAAGGATTTGGTCCCAGAAGATCGCGGATGCCCTACTTGTAACATGATATACACTTGCAAGGCATTCGGAACTGAAGAGGGAATGACCGTAACTGCAGGTGACATGATTTACCTAGGTGATCAGAGTCTTGAGATTCCTGAACACTACAGATCCATTCCAATTACAAAATTGTACAAGGGACAAATGCTGGAATTCTACGCCACCGCAGTAATGGGTCGTGGAAGCCAGCATGCAAAGTGGTCTCCTGTTTGTGGTGTTACTTTCGTACCAAGGCAAGTTGGAATTCTGAATAACAAAACCAAGGCTAAGATTCTCTGGGATTTGAATCTCACAATCAATGCGAAGGATTTCGATAAAGATGGACGACTTGAAGACATTGAGAAGGTTGAGACTCTCGCAAAGGAACTCCACCATGTTGGGGATGGAACAGAGATACAGACCGAATTCAAGGATGCAATCACAATCGAAGATGTACCTGGAGAGTTTATTTTCAGCTTCGAAACAGATGGCTCAATGAGCCCACAAACTGCACTGGAGATGGCTTCCTCTTCTCTATCAGAGACATTCAGTTCTCTTGGAGACGATCTGAAAGCTGTTCTCTGATGCCGACGTAGCATTCTTGCAGTGCCTCGGAGATGAAGGCGTATGACTGCGGTCTTGGGTAGAGGCACCTGCGGGGGTCACGTCACACTACTGTTCACAGTCGAAGACATCGACGAGGACCCCCTCAAGCAAGGTAGTCTAGGCGCTGGGTTGTGCCTGAATGATGGGGCAGAAGCCATTGCTCGAGGGGAGTTAGGTGATTATTCCCTAGAAGTGAAACTGCTAGATGGAAATGGCGATTCAAAAATGTTCCAGCAGGTTTTAGACCTGCTGAGTGAGGAAATTTCGGCGATTTCAGACTATAGTTGGGAAGTCGCGATTAGAAACAAATTACCATCTTCACAAGGATTTGGAATGTCGGCCGCCGGCGCAATTGCCGCCGCCTCTGCATTCCAAAGAGCCCTCGGATTACCCCATGAGGAGAGTTTTCGAAGATCGCTTGCTATCGCTCATATGGTTGAGAGGCAGAATTCAACAGGGCTTGGAGATGTTACTGCACTAGCTGCCGGAGGAATAGAACGCAGATTGAGACCTGGGTCCCCCTACTCGGGCACTGAACTATTGAACGGGCCTGGCCATTCCGAAGGTTGGACAGAAGATATTCCTGCAGTTTTGGCTTGGCGGGCAAATCCAGGAAGGCATACATCGGAATATATTGACGATGATAATTGGAAAGAATCGATTACAGTTGCTGGAAGAAAACAAATGGAAAAACTGTCAGAGGGCCCTTGGAATAGTTCTCGATGGGGAGAACTTCTCGACTCTGCAGAGAAATTTTCAAAACTCTCGGGATTGAGTGATGATGCATCTCGTTCAGAATTGGTTGAGATAGGAAAAAAAGCCATACTAAGAGCTGGTTTAGATTCAAAGACAGCGGTTTTATTGTGTATGTTAGGGGAAAGTATTGCCATTGTTCAGCGAGACCTTTCAAAGGAAATCTCCCTGGAGAATTTATTATCTGAATTAACCGAAGATGGTTTGGAAGCTACTCTAACTCACGTAGGTCCACTATCATGAATGCGAGCCTCCAGCTCGCTTTTCATGAAACTCATCAAGTAGAGTCAAATCTAGAGGGCTAGCATCGAGTAAAATTGCACCTCTTTGGACTAAAGAACCAGTAAATCCATGTCTATACACGATTGCTCCTTGGCCGTATTCCTTGACGTACCTGTCAACTTGTTTCTGAGTCTTCTTCCGGGGGAACCTTAGGTCCGCTCCATAGAAGTGCTTAGCATCAATCCAGGCACAAGGAACTCCATTGATTCTGACATCATCAAGCAAAAGCAGGTCAGGGGTAACTACTGCTCGACCTTCAGATTCTTTCTGCTCACGAAGTAAATCCTCCTGTCTTCGAAAACGGATGTCTAGTGAATCAAAGTGTGCACATAGGATGTCTTCGAAAACCTCCGCAGCCGTCTGAGTATCGGACTGATTGACTGAACTGACCTTGTCGGCTTCTTCCGCTTTCGCGAACTCCTCTTGGTCACGTTCATTCATTCTTTCAGGATTTTTCAGAGTCTCTTTAATTCGATTTTTAGACCATCCTCGGCCACTTAATATCGCTCTAAATGTATTGACTGGAGGCGCATCAAAACGTTGCGAAAGGGTGAGTACTCCCTCACCCTTATCGTATCGTCTACGTAATTGATTTGCATTTCTCATCAAGCGCCCATGGGAATGTACACTCTTTTCTTGATTCAAGGCACCGCGAAGCGAAAGTGCTTGTTCTATGGTTATTGGAAGATGGTCTATTTGACCTCTAATTTCGTCGACTCTTTCTTCCGGAAGGAAGCCAAATTCTCCAGGTTTACAGACAATGTCACCCACCTTCCTTTGGATGTTTTTTGGAACTGCATTAGTTCTCCACTTCAATTGTCTTTCTTGTGGAGGGGGATCGATTGATTCAGGCATTCCCATCGGAGGTGGTGACTGATTGAAACGTGCCAAGGCTTGCTCAACAGCATCGGGATCGCCTTGGGACCATGGCCTAGATTCGGCAGCATTGGTCGGCTTCCTTCGAGACCGACGCCTTCTGGGGCGGCCTCCACCTTCCTTATTCTCGCTCAACGAGGCTTGCGAGATGTCGGACGTCCATGAACCCTCGCGCTAAAGAAGCCGGATTTCAAATCATGAATTACTGGAGTTTCTGTTTCGATTACGAGCATATAGATCGTAAGCAAAATTACGAATTGGGCTCGGAACGAACCAAATTATGGCACCGAAATTATACGGGAAACCGAGACCAAGGAGAATGCGAATCACTGCTGAAGATTGAGCATGCCATTTCCCAGATTCATCGATTAAAAAAACTGAGTCGAGTTCTCTCATTTTTTCCGGAAGATTGCTTAGAACTTCTTCCCCCTCAGTGGTCTCTTGGGCCACAACCGAGAATCGATTTGATGAATCTCGCTTGTTAATGAAAGCCGCCCAGCCAGTACAGACCGGACAAAAACCATCGATGAGAACGGTGTACTGAGAGACCATCGCTAACACTCTCAGACAAAGGCGATACCTGGCTCCAATGGGAAAGCAAAGCGTGCCTTTCCTCCAATATCTTCACCTTCGCCAACCGGATATGCAACAACAGAATTGACTTCCAAAACAGTCGCGATAAAGTCCGCAGCAGAATTGATTACTTCGCTTTCATCAAGTCCGCTCAAGATCAATTCTTTCTCGCCTTCGGCCCAGGTGTGTATTCGGCCTCTTTTCTTCTTTGAACCCATGGTCACGGCCATCCAAGTTTGGAATATTTCTCCCCTCAAGGCCTCATTCTCGAAAATCGCCATCGACTTCAGATGATCTTGGCCTTTTGCTTTGAAATCAAAATCTTCACTTGCCAAATTTACCGCTTCACGCGATAACTCAACCTTCCAAGATGGCGCGGTTTGGATTACAACTCCTGAAATTTCCGCATCTGAGTGACGTTCTGCTAGCCCTCTCAGGTTACGGGCAGATTCAATTACTCCACGAAGGTAAGATTCTCTAGCGAGAATGCTAGCATCATTTTCCTCACCCGAGTAGAATTTCATTTCATGTGTTGCCAACATATCGGATGCTTCGTCCATCGAAAGTTCTGACCAGAATTCTTCTGCGATATGCGGGGTTGCTGGCGCCAACATTGGTGCCCATCCGCGAAGATATTGGCGCGCAGTGTCCCTATCCGCCCCTCCTCTTCGTAGATACCAATGCCAATCAGATAACATCTCGAAGTGGCTTGCCATGACTCCTTCTCGGAGGCTTACAGCTTCCATACTCTCTCGCCAACGATTCTGATTGACCCTAAGGCGAGCCAATAACCAGGAATCCATAGGACCGGGCGAGTCTGAAAGGGAAATTCCGTGATTGAAGGCGTCAATTATTGAACAAACTTGCTTGTGATTTGCAATTACAGCATTGTCAGACCAATCCATTCCAGCCTCAGGGTTGGCACCAAAGAGAATGAAAAGACGGACCGTGTCAGCACCAAATCGGTCTACCATTTCTCCTGGGCTCACAGTATTGCCTAGACTCTTGCTCATCTTGGCGGAACGTGAGCCCAATCCTTGTCCACAATTGGGGCAATCCCCTCCGAAATTTTCTATGTGATACTCGGTATTACAATCTACACAGAATGGTGCGGGTGCGTTCAGCATCCCTTGACAGACTAAGCGCCCGAATGGCTCGCTGACCTCATTCATACCGAGGTCGCGAGTAGCCTTTGTGAAGAATCGAGCATACAGAAGATGCATGACGGCGTGTTCAATACCGCCAATGTACAGGTCAACCCCTCCATTCATCCAGTAATCTACTGCTTCACGATCGAATGGGGCTGAGTCATTTGATGAATCGACGAATCTCATAAAGTACCAAGATGAATCATAGAATGTATCCATTGTATCGGTCTCTCTGCGTGCAGGACCGTTGCACTGCGGACAAGTTGTAGTAAGGAAAGATTCACTGCGTGCCAGTGGATTACCACTCTCTTCCCAACTAAATGTCACATCCAAAGGCAGCTCAACAGGTAGTTGTTCGTAGGGTACGGGAACTACTCCACAAGAATCACAATGTAGCATTGGAATTGGAGTTCCCCAGAAGCGTTGGCGGCTAAGTAACCAATCCTTCAGCCGATACTCAGTGGAGCCGTGCCCTGCTCCTTTTTCTTCTAAGGCTGAAATTACCGCAGTCTTTGCATCATTACCGAATAGACCATCGAATCCTTCTATGGTTGAGTTGACCATCCATCCTAATCTATCGAATACTGGATTCTCCTCAACTGCTTCACCACCCTCGTTCCTTGATAGAACAGGTTTGATTTCAAGTCCGTATTTCTTGGCGAAGTCGTAATCTCGCTGATCGTGTCCTGGAACCGCCATCACAGCACCGGTTCCATAACTTGCAACAACAAAATTACCGGCATAAATTGGTACTTCTTCCCCGGTGATTGGATTAGTTGCAATTCTACCAAGAGGGACTCCTTTCTTTTCTTTCAGCATATTAATTCGCTCAAATTCAGTCATTCGAGCGCACTCTTCTGCCAAATCCCTCCAAGCCTGTTCGTATTCGGTTCCACTTACTAGTGGCTCACATAGAGGATGTTCGGGCGATAAAGTAACGAAAGTGACTCCGAAGATTGTATCTGGACGGGTTGTAAATGCACCAATGCTTGCAGGTTCGCCACCTACATCACCGACCACAGGGAATTCTATGTGGGCACCATGGGAACGGCCAATCCAGTTCCGCTGCATCGCTTTGACGTTCTCTGGAAATTCAATGTGGTCTAATTCATCCAATAATTCGTCAGCATACTCTGTCATACGCAAGAACCACTGCGCCATATCCTTCTGAACTACCTCAAGACCACAACGCCAACAACGATTATTCTTGACTTGTTCATTTGCAAGTACTGTATCACAATCATCGCACCAATTGACTGGTGCGAATCTCCTTTCTACCAAACCGGCTTCATTGAATCGAAGGAATAATTCTTGATTCCAGTGATAATATTCCGGTGTTGAAGTTGCAAACATTCGCCTCCAGTCGTATGAATATCCCATTCTCTCCTGATCGGCTCGAATCATCTCGATATTTCGCTCAGTGACGCTGTGAGGATGACCACCTTCCTTCTTGGCAGCGTTCTCGGCGGGCATTCCAAATGAGTCGTATCCCATCGGATAGAGTACATTCTTTCCCATCAAACGCTGGAATCGAGCCATGGTATCGCCAATCGAGTAATTTCTTACGTGGCCCATATGCATGTAGCCAGATGGATATGGGAACATCTCGAGGCAGTAGAATTTCTCCCGAGAATCGTCTACTTCTGCATCGAATACGCGGGCGTCACGCCAGCGAGCCTGCCAGCGTGTCTCAATTTCCGCCGAATCGTATACCATTTCTTCACCTCATTCGAAATGGGAGTCCTTTCAGACTCCCAAGCTAAGCAGCAGGTCGAGCGAGTAGCCCGCCGCGAAGTTAGGTGAAGCAGGCATTCGCGCCATACTTGGCCGTCGGGCCTTCTCTCTTTCAATCATTGGATTGAGAAAGCAAGTTTGACGTCAATCAATCGCCATCGCTATGCCGCAGAAGCCTCTCGGGAGTATTGATGCTAGCCGATGGCGAGTTCGATATCCGCACTGACGAGACAGGAATCGAGGTTTGGGTCACCCAAATGGGTGATTTCATGAATATGAATACAGCATGGATTGACCGAGAAAATGGAGTCGTCGCAATCACCGACCCATTTGATTCAGAGCGTTGGGTTGACGCGCTTGCAAATGAGGGCCTGAGGCCCACTCACATACTCTATACACATACCCACAGAGATCATACTGCGGGGTATGCGAAAATGAAGGATTTAGTTCCAGACGTGGAAGTCTGGGGGCATCATGATTCCATCCATAAATCCTTACTCGGGCGTTTTGTCTTCGGAAATATATCTTTGACAAATGAGTGGAATCATCATCCTAACTCTAGAGTTGAATGGTCAGCGGGAGGAATTACCCTGAGTGTCACACACTCACCTGGTCATGCCCCAGGTCACTGCACGTTCCATGGACATGGGGTATACCACGCTGGAGACCTGCTTTTCACAGCCGCATCAGGTAGAGTCGATCTACCCGGTTCTGACCCCACGGCACAATGGTGGTCAGTATTATTCGCCCGAGGTATTCTTCGAGACTTACCGCAAGATTGGAGATTAATTCCCGGTCATCGATATGACTGGATTGACGGTTCTACACCCGATTGGGTATCAGTCGCTGAAGCATTAGCACACAATTATGCATTGAACGCAAGGGAATTGGAGGTCTTCGAAAACTTACCATTCCAGAGATTCGATGACGATATAGCCGCTTGAATTTTATTTTCGTCGAAAAATTCGCTTCATGAAACCAAGTACTACCCCTACCTTGCTCATGAATTTGAATGCGGTCCAAATGGCACGTATTGGATTAGCCATAACATTCACTCTGTCTTATCGTATCTCTCGGTTGAGAGGCCCAATTTTTTTGCCACCTTCTTTGTAGTTCCAGTATCGACCGAGCCTTCTTGCTCTAATGCAGATAGAGAGGCAACTAAAATGCTCGCAGTATCTATTTCAAAGAATCTGCGGAGGGATTCACGGGTATCTGAACGGCCGTAACCATCGGTTCCAAGCACTACAAATCGTCCTCCAACCCAGCGTTGAATCATCTCTGGTACGGCCGCGATATAATCTGAAGCAGCAACTGTAGTTATATCATCACCAAAACACTCTGAGACAAATGCTGATTGAGGGTTTTGAGGATCAAGTCGGGTTGCCCTCTCCGCTGCGAGTCCTGCCCTTCGCAATTCTCCATAGGAAGGTACTGACCAAATTTCTGATCTTACTCCATGTTCTAGCAAAAGTTCAGCCGCCTCTCGAACGTGAGAAAGTATGGGCCCAGAACCAAGCAAACGAATTACTGGGCCTTCTCCATCTGGGGCCTCACTAAAGAGGTAAGCTCCACGCAATAAGTCAGCATCGATTCCCTTTGGTTTAGGTGGCTGTTGTTCATTCTGATTGTAGAGCATTATGTAATGGAAGATGTCCTTGTTATTACCCCACATTTCATCGATACCATACTCAATAATTGTTGCCAACTCGTAAGCATATGCAGGATCCCAAGCACGACAAGAGGGCACGGTGCTAGCATGTAGCAAAGAGTGTCCGTCCTGGTGTTGCAGACCTTCTCCATTCAGTGTCGTTCGTCCGGCCGTTGCACCCATGAGGAAGCCGCGCGCTCGAGCGTCTGCCGCAGCCCATATCTGGTCATTGACACGCTGGAATCCAAACATCGAGTAGAATACGTAGAATGGTAAAGTTGGAGTTCCGGCGTGTGAATAGGATGTTGCACTGGCTATCCAAGATGCAATTGAGTTGGCTTCAGAGATGCCTTCTTCGAGAATTTGTCCACTTGTCGATTCCTTGTAATTCATCAGCATCTTATGGTCAACAGGAGTATAGAGTTGGCCAGATGAAGAATAAATTCCGAACTCGCTGAAGAGTGGATCCATACCAAATGTTCTGCCTTCATCGGGAATAATCGGGACTACTTTCTCACCGATATCCGATTTCATTAGGTTTCTCAACAGGCGAACGAATGCCATGGTTGTCGAAACTTCTTGCCCTTCTGGAGTCCCCTCATCGAAAGCCGCGTAAGTCTCGTTACCAGGGAGGGGCTCTTCGATAGTTGGAGAAAGGCGACTCGGTAGATATCCACCCAATTCGTTCCTTCGTTGGTGAAGATATGACAGTGTATCGCTATCCTCCTCAAACTCATGGAATGGATCATTCTCTAGATTCTCATCGTCTACAGTGACCCCTAGGTCATCCCTGTATTGTTTGAGATCTTCGAGACTCATTTTCTTCTTCTGATGAGTAGTATTTCTAGCCTCAAAGGAGTCGATCCCCCAACCCTTTACTGTGTGGGCTAGAATTACTGCTGGTCTATCTGACTGTTTAGCCGCATGATAAGCCGACCAGACCTTGATTGGGTCATGACCGCCCCTTCGTAATTGACCGATTTCTTGGTCGGATATGTTTTGACCCATTTCTACCAATGCTGAATTACCGCTGAATAATTCATTTCTGAATTCCGCTGGTTCTAGAGTACTCATACGTTGGAAATCGCCATCTGTAATTTCTTCAAGACGAGCGAGTAACAACCCGTCTCGATCCTGAGCAAATAGTCGGTCCCAATTAGAATCCCATAGGACCTTGAATACCTCCCAGCCAGCCCCTCGATAGAGCCCTTCTAACTCCTGAACTATCTTGGCGTTTCCGCGAACAGGTCCATCCAATCGTTGCAGATTACAATTTACGATTGTGATTAGATTGTCCAGTTTTTCCCTGCCAGCAACCGCGATTGCGGCAATGGATTCCGGCTCGTCCATCTCACCATCGCCGAGGAAAGCGAAGACCGTGGATTCTGATGTGTCGGCCAAGCCTCGATTGTGAAGATATTTCCAAAATCTTGCATGCATTACCGCACCTAATGGTCCAAGACCCATTGAAACTGTTGGATACTCCCAGAAATCAGCCATCAATCGAGGATGTGGATAGGAAGAAAGCCCATCGGCAAATGCCTCTTGACGGAAGTTAGCCAATTGTTCACGAGTCAGCCTTCTCTCTAGGAATGCTCTAGCATAAATCCCAGGACTTCCATGACCTTGGATGTAGAGAGCATCTCCGATGCCATTGCTGTCCTTTCCACGGAACACATGGTTGAATCCAACTTCATACAGTGTTGAGGATGAAGCATAGGTGGAGATGTGTCCACCGATTCCATCGAGTCTGCGGTTGGCATCTGAAACCATAACTGCAGAATTCCAAAGAATTGAGTTTTGGATTTCTCTCTCATTATCGAGGTCTCCAGGGTATGGTGGTTGTTGATCCCATGGTATGGTATTGACATAGGGCGTTTTGGAGATTGGCGCAATCTCAACATCGAGGTCCTCTGACTCTGCCATCAACTCGTGCAAGAGCAAGCGGGCTCGCTCAACACCATGAGCATCAACGACTGAACGCAGGGCCTCCAGCCACTCATCAGTTTCCTCCGGGTCGATGTCGGGAAGTCGTTGTCTGTGATTGATTGACATAGCCAACACCTGCCCTTCGGGCAGACTTGCGACCATACCGACCGATTTGAATGGTAGCGTTAGAGACCGGTCCTCAAAGAGGACCGATTTAAGGTCTAATTTCAATAAGGTGGCATTCGTGTAGAGTACGTACTCCAGCAACCGTAATCGCAGAATCCCCCGCTACACATCGACTGCCATTCCAACGTCGAACGGTTCTCTCAACGGTCCTTTTTCCTGCAGCATTATTCGGATCAACTTTCAACTCAACTGAAACGGTTTCTGATTCAGCCAGCCAACTCAAAGCCGCCTCTATCGCACGGCTGGCAATACCTCGCCTTTGTTCAGAAGATCTGACCCAGTAACCGAGGTTCCATTTTGCAATCCCTGAGCGTGTAACTCCATCAAATCCCAGTAGTCCAAGAACGGCCTCATCCCAAGGGCGTATGAGTACCCAATGATGCATTCTTCCGACTCTTCCTGTCCGCTCAGTTTCATCGAGAAAATCAGCCAATTGCGGCTCGATTTCCTTCTCCGGCAGAATCCAAGGCATAGCCCTACTAACCTCCGGCCAAGTTTCCTCAAATGCCTCGAGTAAATCATACGTGTATGTCCTATTTGCAGGTCGCATAATTAGACCGTCATCGACTTGAATCGTCGTCGTCGCGCGTCGCTGCATAGTTAGGCCTCAGAGTATTGAACGAATGAGGGCTACGGCGCATCCAATTAAGGCCTTAACTTGGCCTTTGCAGTCTGAACGTGGGGGTCATCAGGAGAATTTTTCATTGCTACTTCTAGCATTCTATCTACCGCCGCTGCTCTACCTATCCGCTGTAACAAAGCACCTACAGGATAGATTAGTTTTGTTCGATCTCCGAGATGAGGGCCTACTTCATCCAGCAGAACTGTGCTCTGTGCCATGTTCCGACTTTTTGCGGCTTCCATGGCTTCTTTGATTTTCATTGCAACATCCCTGTTGGACCATTCTTCTTGTTGAGGCCAGGGCCAAAATCCATTATTCATTGAATCGTCTTCAATAGAATTTGCTTCTTCGATGTGGGGTAATTTTGGAATTTTAGGTATTTTTGGTGGTTTAGGTATTGCCGGAACCACTGGTGCCGAAGTATCGCTATCAAACGCAGCGTCCATTGGGTCTACTGGCCTAGCTGAGACTGGGGGGGGGACTGGTAATCCCACAGGCATGGAAGGAACCGCTATCGGAGTTGGGGGCTCAGGTTCTGGCTCAGCGACTTCTTCTTCCTCGATTTCGGGTTCTAAATCTTCTTCCGTAGGCGTTTCTCCAAATAGAATTCGAGAAACTAATTCTGCCTTGGTTCCGCTGGTTGCTAGCCCTTTGTCGGCTGCAATTTCAACCAATTCAGCTTTCTTGAGGCCGATTAATTTCTCTTCCTCGCCGATTTCCTCTACTTCTTCTTCCAATTCCGGATCGGGCTCCTCCTCAGCTGTTTGATTGGCTCCATGTTGAGGCTCAGAGATTTGTTCAGAAACCAAATCCTCATTGTTGTCTTCAGGTATTTCCTCAGCTGAAACAATCGGATTATCTTCTGGGGCTACTCCAGTAGGTTGAATCAATTCTACTTGTTGGGGCTGGGCTTCTTCAAGAGGTTCTAAATCGGTTTCAGGAACCTCAAACTTCGTGACAAACTTGGGAGCATCGGCAGATGTCAATTGGTAATCCTCTTCCTCCACCTCATCAACTGGATCCGGATGGTCGACGGTCATTGCAAAAGTTGGATTATCACTCAACTTGATTCCGTCGTCATCGCCATATTGTTCGACATCTATTGTGACGTCATCCATGGTGAAGGTCCCCTTTGACCAATCGATTACTTGTTCTTCCTCATCATCTTCTATATCAGCGAGCAGTTCATCGAATAAGCTGCCTGCTTGCTCCTCGCCTACCGATGCAACTTGTTCAAAGGCAGCCTTACCTAATTGGTACAAACATTGGGAGCATTCCGTGGCATCTTCGGGATTCTGAGTCTGACAAAGAGGACATTGAACGGTTGGGCCTGATTCTGTCTTTCGCCAACTTTTGAACTTGTCAAATACCAACTCAAGCACCCAAAGACAAGGTACTTCGGCTGTGTTCAGCGTATAACCCTCACGTCCTATTGGAAACTATATCCTTCAGCAATAATGATTCCAAGGCTTGCGAAATCTGATGTGTCGCCTGCTCTGCAGAGGGGTCGTGAGTTATGACGGTGCACTCCCTGCGAGGTTTACTCGTAGCCAAGACCACCATGAGGCATACCTGCCATTAATTCAATGGGAATTAGATGATGAACTGGACGCAACCGATGAAAGATTGCGTAATTGGTCACGGGCAAAATTAGCTGCTCACGGTTTGGCTTTATTCGATTTACGAGCCCGACCGGATGGATGGTTATTCGGGCAGCGGATTGTCAAACTGGAGCTAGACGGTCGGGCGGATATGGGCCAACACAGATTTCGTCAGGGAGATATCGTAATGTTGAGTCGTGGGGACCCAATTGGAGAGAAGCCAATTGAAGCAATAGTGTCAGATCGTTCAAGAAATAGGATTAGAATTGTCTTACCTGAATTACCCAGCGGAGTTCGAAGTGGATATTGGAGAATAGATAGAGCCGCGAATAAGGTAGCTTTCGATAGAATGCGGGATGCACTGAATTCTATTTTCGAAGAGGAAGGAGGTGCACCGCTTAGGGATCTACTTCTTGGATTAGTTCACGACCCGGTTGGAACTGCAAGTCTTGGCCCGGAATTAGGTGGAGCAAATCGAAGGCCTGCGAGTAGACCTGAAGGACTCAATGAATCACAAAAGGTAGCCTGTGAAGCCGCAATATCCCAGCGACTGACCTTAATTCAAGGGCCTCCTGGAACAGGAAAAACCCACACGGCAGTGCGGATATTACAAGCTTGGTCTAGTCAAAACGCGGGGACCATCCTAGCCGTAGCTGACTCAAATGTAGCCGTAGACAATCTGCTGGAGGGGTTACTAGGTCTAGGTGTAAGTGCTGTTAGACTTGGTCAGCCAGTCAAGGTTAGAGAATCATTGCGAGAAGCTACTGTCGATGCACAGATGGAAAGTCATCCACTTCGTCGTGACCTTGAGGAGCATTTGGAATTGAATGAAAAATTAGCACGGCGGATTTCAGGGATGAAAGGAAAGGAGAAAGGTTTGGCTCACCGAGATTTGAATCGTGGTTGGAAAGAGGTTAGACGTATTGAGCGACAAATGCGTGATGATATTTTGGATCGGGCTCAAGTCCTCTGTTGCACTTGTATCGGTGTAGGGCACCAACTGCTGGATGGTAGAAGATTTAGTCGTGTTTTGCTCGATGAGGCGACTCAGGCAACAGAGCCCGCTAGCCTTGTGCCTCTTGTTCGAGGTGCAAGGCAAATCGTCTTGGTTGGAGACCATCGACAACTACCTCCAACAGTAATCAGCCGTAGGGCGGAAAACGGTGGCCTGCGGCGCTCTTTATTCGAAAGATTGGTGGCTATGGGAATCGAACCAATGTTACTTGATACGCAATATAGAATGCATCCTGCGATTTCTGATTTCCCTAACCACACCTTCTACGATGGAAGGTTAGTCGATGGTATCACAGCAGCCGAACGACCCAATCCTGCGGGGCTACTTTGGAATGATTGGGAAGTTCCGATGGCATTTCTACCAGTTAATGGTGATGAGTTACTCTCGCCAGATGGGGCTTCAAAGGAAAATCCTGCAGAAGCAGGTTGGGTTGCAAAAATACTTGAAAATCTATTACAGACCGGTGATCTGGAAGAGGCTGATATTGGGATAATTACGCCTTATGCAGGACAAGTTAGAGCGATTCGTGACGCCTTGCCTGAACGAAATGATTCCGTTGAGGTTCACACTGTTGATGGTTATCAAGGTAGGGAAAAGGAGGTCATCATCTTCTCCTGCGTACGTTCAAATTCAGATGGAACTGTTGGATTTCTTTCGGATGAACGACGTCTAAACGTTGCTTTGACAAGAGCAAAACGTGGATTAATAGTAATTGGAGACCCGGATACACTTCGAAATGACGAGACCTGGGCTTCATGGTTGGATTACATACGTAGTCGCAACCTTGAGGCGTGGCACATTCTCGGAATGGGTTGAGGATTAGTATGGGTGACCACGATTCGCCAATCTCCCTACAAGGCGGAGGGACGCTTGCAAAGCAAATTGTAACGGCAGAGGAAGGCGGTCATTGGCCTGTTCCTGAAGGCACTATTCTAGCCTCTGGAGTTCGTAGAATCGCTGCAATATCGGTCGATATCGTAATTGTCACAACAATATTGATGGTGGCTACTAGAGGGCAAATTATTGATGCATGGAACCTTACTCTCTGGGGCTCCTACAACTTCCATTTTGCTCTCGCAATGGCATCATTAATTTTCGTTGCACATTGGTTGTATTGGCGATTGACTGGACTCAGATATTCCCGCTCATTGGGACAGAGAATGTTTGGTATCGCTGTATTGGCAGAGGACGGTTCAGCCATGACTAGCAAAATGTGGGATCAACGGGCCATGAGAAAGTTGATTTTTCTGATTCCTGTATTGAATATAATTCAAGGAGTTAGGGAGTTGGCAAGGATTTCCCAAAGGCACACTCATCAATCTAATATCGACCTACATGTAGGTTCGATAGTTGCCCACGCAGATTCCTTACCTCCTGCTAATCGTAAGCACATCAAGTAGGAGGAAGAAAATTTGACTGTAGACTCTGAAGTTATCAATCCTGAGGCATTATCCATTGTTTCCTCAGAGGGTTGTATTGTCTACCCCACTTCCACCCAACCAGCCTTGGGTTGCCTTCCAACGAAATCTGCATTGGATGGTTTGTATGCAATCAAGAACAGACCTGCGCATATGCCTGTTAGTATTGGTGTGGCCGATTTAGCACAGGCCTCAAACTTGGTCGAGTTAACCGATGACATTCCTGACCTATTGGCTTCATTTCCAGAGGGTTCTCTAACTTTGGTACTTCCAGCAAAGAAGACTCTTGATAATCGTCTTGGGGCCGAAAAAGTCGCTATCAGAGTCGTGTCTCACCCTGTCGCAAAAGCACTACTGCGAGCCACCGGTCCACTTACTGCGACCTCTGCAAACATCAGCGGCACCCCTCCGAAGTCCAACTGTCTCGATGCAGTTGACACCTTACAAAAAGCCGGCCATAAAGTCGGTTTAGTAGAGGGAAATACTCCCGGAGGCTCACCCAGTACTTTGATAGCGTGGTATTCGGTCTGTGATTCATCCGATAACACGAGCATAGAGGTGCTGAGAGAAGGAATAGTTCCTACTGAGGAGGTTTTGCAATGGTGGAAGAGTCAGATCTGAAACAATGGCGAGATGCCGGTCATGTGGCTCGGCGGACCCTTGAGGGAATCAAGGGGGAGATTGTCGCAGGCAAGGCTTGGGACGAAGTAATTGATTCGGCTGAGAGGTTTATCCGAAGGCACGGAGGAACTCCTGCTTTCCCTGTTACTATTTCTGTAAATGATATCGCTGCCCATTACACCAGCGATCATCGACTCACTACTCCCGATGGTTGGGAAGGAGACATGGTATTCCAGAAAGGCGACCTTGTAAAACTCGATGTTGGAGTACATGTTGCTGGAGCTATTGCCGACAATGCAATGACGATTGAAGTCGGTAATGGAGGTAAGCATACAGACCAAATTAAGGCAGCAAAGGAGGCAAGAGATGCATCGATTGAGAAGATGCATCCCGGGACTCCATGGCATGAAATCGGTGCGGCCGCGGAACAGGTTCACAAAGATGCAGGATTCGAACCTATTCGCAACCTGTGTGGACATGAATTGACCCGTTGGAATCTGCATGCGGGGACATCGATTCCCGCTCACGCCTGTGGAGCAGATAATCCTGGATTCAAAGGAGGGGTGCAACTAGGGTCAATTTACGCCGTTGAGCCGTTTAACACAACAGGAAAATCAGGAATGGTTGAAAATATCCCTCCTAGTAATTCAAGTAATATCTACAGAGTAACTGGAAACATAACTATTCGCAAGGCAATGGCGAAAAATAAACTCAAACCAATCGGTGCAACAATGGCCCGGTATATCGAAGAACGCTATCATACACTGCCATTTGCTGAACGTTGGGCCTATCCTCTTCTGGAGAAGCCGTTTCCAGGAGAGGAAGAGGAGGTTCTTCGTAAGAAATGGAATGCTCTTGTCAAGAAATTAATCTCAATTAGATTCCTTGAAACATACGCTGCCTTACGTTGCGAAGACCGTGGTTTAGTCGGTCAATATGAGCATACAGTTTGGATAACAGAAGGCGGGCCAGAAGTACTCACAATCGAATGATTTTGTGAGTTTTTAGCGATGAATAATACAATTTGAATTTGTTGATTTAATCAATAAAATGAGGCTCAGTATAGCGTTCTTGAGGATAAGAGGGATTTTTCGCACAACGATTATCTATTGTCTTCCCCCAACTCAAGCCGTACGGGGCCGTTGAGGTTCTCGCTGAGTGCATCCCATCCCCTCGCTAGTGTCTCTCGCCCTGTACACCTTTTCGTGGTACGCGAAGGCTATATGCAAGGTTTCACGATGCTAAATTATCAGCATCAGATGCTGATTCTTCAGCTGCACCAAATAGTGTGACTGCGATAATTGCAGAGAAAATCAGTATCATTCCTGCAGTTTGTTGTAATGATGGTGATTCATTGAGTATAATCACCCCCCAAACAATGGTTAGTACCGGTTGTAATAATACTGCGAAAGAGGTATGGGCGGCAGGAAGTCTAGGAAGGGCATAGGTAATGGCAATCCAACCGATTACTTGGCAAGATATCGCTAATAATAGCAACCAACCATGATTTGGCCAGGTAATTGAATGATCGATGGCTTCTATTCCTAGGGAAGTTGGAGGCATGGTGCCTAAGATTAGAATCCCGAGAGTTGCGCCTGCGGTTGCATCGAATTGGGCATTTACTGCTGGACCCCCTATTCTATTCGATTGGCGATAAGCGATTAAGAAGGAGGAATAGAAAACTGCGGCTACCATCCCTCCGACAACTCCCTTTACTGGATCATCACCGAAAGGATCGTCGTCCCATATTCCCGAAATTAGCAATAATCCAATCATTACCATTGGCAATGAGAGAAGGATAAAACGATTAGGTCTTTCACCAAATAACCACCAACTCACTAATGTGACAATGATTACTTGGGAGTTCCCAATCATTGTTGCAATACCACTACCAATGTAGTCTATTGCAGTGTGATAACCTGCGAAATCAATTGCTAGTAGAACCCCCGCCCCAAAGGCGAGCCAGCGTGAATTTGAATCACGAGGATCTTCTTTTTTCGATATCAAAACCAGTAATCCCAAGATAGGAAGGGCGTAGAACATCCGATAGAATGCCCCGGTCAATGCTGTTGTATCTGAACGAATATAGAGTAGTGGAGCGAATGATATGGCCGTTGCTCCCGCGAGTGCCATAATCATAGTGCGACGGTCTTCCGCCGTCGCCATCTAATCGCCTCACTCGGAATTCGCATCGCCGTCGGCAATCATTTGTTGAAGTTCTCCAGATTGGAACATTTCGAGTGCGATATCAGAACCGCCGATGAGTTCTCCGTGAATGTATACTTGGGGCATTGTTGGAAAGTCGGCCCAAGTACAGACGGACGGAATTGCTCGCGGATCGGCTAGAACATTCACGCTTGCGAAAGGTTCGCCTAGTTGATTCAAAACCGACGCAGCTCTGTTGCTAAATCCGCATTGTGGTTGTTCTGGTGTTCCCTTCATGAAGAGAACAATTCGGTGTTCATTTACTAAGGTATTCAGTTCATCTGGGGTCCAATTGAAACTCATTCTATCACTCCTGATCTGGTCGGCGTATGTGTACTCCAAAAAATTGCATTTCTTTTTCACCATGCGGGTCAAATGAGGTATCTCCTGCTTGTTCGGCTTGGGCTGGAGTCATGCATTTCAGGTCCAACGCATGTACGGTGTTTTGGGCAATAAATTGTTTGAAGTGACTCAAAATTGGTCGCTGTCGTTGTAGCGGTCGAACCCCATCGTAACTTTCTGAGATTACTCTTACATGAAAATGGTCCCCACTTCCATGCAAGTCATTAACCTCAACGGTAGCTCCTGGAACTACTTTCAGGACTTCTTCGACTACCCACTGCTCCGTGACCATCTGTTGGATGCTCGGGCTGCTGTGATTTGAATGCTCGCGCGCTTGGACCAATCAAAGACCCAAGGAAGAATTAATTTCTGCTAGATTTTCAGCAATGCTAGCCTTTTCATTGATGAGTCCACTTCCAACAACTGCAATATCAATTCCCCACTCAGAAACCATGGCAGAATTATGATGCTTAATTCCTCCATCAATCATCAATTTAGTCTCTTTTCCACCGTTCCTTATCTGTTGGTCAATGGCTGAGCGGAACTCACGCACTTTACCTTCCACCTCAGGCATGAAAGATTGACCACCCTTTCCGGGAACTACTGACATAACCAAGACTAGATCTAGGTCTGAGAGATATGGTAAAATTGAATTTGTTGGAGTATCAGGATTTAGGACTAAACCAGCCTGACATCCAGTCTCTTGTATAGAAGAAATCAGTGCGGCTGGATCATCTATTGCTTCGATATGAGCGATGATTAAATCAACACCTGCATCGACGTATTGCGACCATGTTTCTTCTGCATTTGTTATCATTAGGTGACAGTCGATAAAGACGTCCGGACCTAGTCTATCTCGAATTGAACGAATTAGTGCAGGGCCGAAAGTGATGGTTTTGTTAACTACCCAATTACCATCCATCACGTCCATATGAATCCAATTTATTCCAGCATCTACTGCTTCCTCCAGAGTCTCACCTAGACGAGAAAAATCCGCTGTCAGAATGCTCGGAGTGATTTCCATGACACTAGCCTCAATCATTCGGAGTGGAAGGAGGTTCTCAACAGTTCTCACTCAAATTGAGATACTAGCATTGATAAAACCACTATCATCACGGACTATGGGGATACATAATGGGAAGGCTGATTGAGGCAAGTGATGGTGATTTTGACGCAGTAACAACAAGTGATGAATGGGTTCTGGTTGACTTCTGGGCGCCCTGGTGTGGACCTTGCAAGATGATTGCCCCGGTACTCGAGCAATTATCAGGAGAGAGAGAGATGACGATTGCAAAAGTCAACACGGACATCAATCCCCTATCCGCTGGAAAATTCGGTATTCGTGGAATCCCAGCCTTGCTTCTATTCCACAATGGCCAGTTGGTAGACCAGCAGGCTGGAGCTATGCCCAAACCAATGTTCGATCAATGGCTTGACCGACACATGGCGTAATTAGACCGATTCTCTCAATTTTGTTGCCCGCTCTTCGAATGGTTGTCCAACTTCTCTCAACAAGCGAGAACGTAGGGCTTCATGTAGCCACATTCCACTTTCGAGTTCCAACATCAATCCGCGTGATATCAGTGCTTCTGGGGGCTTTCCATCGTAACCTGCTGCTGATGCCAATTTTTCCCAAGGGATCGGCCTGTCTGCTACTGCGAGCAGTGCAAGAAGTTCTCGATGATCTTGAGGTAGGACGTCTAGAATCTCTTCATCTAGGAATCTAAGCCAATCGTCGTGTAGTGTCTGGCCGTATAATTCCAGAAGTTCTACTGCGAGAGGATGGCCTCCTGTAGCCTTGTGAATTTCTTCTGCCGGGGCTTCTGATGGTAGGTTGATTGAAGCTATCCAATCGGCTACTTCTTCCAATGAAAGACCGGTTAATCTAAGCTCAACAACCCTCCCACGGGTATGAACATCTCGACGGTCATAGAATAACAAATTAGTCCTCGAAACAAGGAGTAATCGCATATTCGTTGACTCTGCTACCTGAAGAAGAGCACCGAACAAATAGTTTCCATCAGAAGCTAGGTTGTGAACATCATCTAGTATGATTAGCAAATCATTTACTTTCTTCCCTATTTTATTTTCTTCATCGAGCAGGTGAGCGATTAGACGACGGCGATATTGGTCGAGATCTAGGTGCGCTCCGGGGTTCATTGGAAGGCTATCCAATACCCCATAGGGGTCTTGATTGTCTTTTTCCGAGCCTATTTCCAGCCTATGTAATAGACTGGTGGCGATACCTAAACTGCTATCCCAAGGCTGACACGGATAGTACATCACATCGAGTTCAGGATTACTTTCTAGGGCCCTTTCAAGCCAATAGCTTGTCAAGGTGGTTTTTCCACATCCGGCAATACCAGAGATGACCGCCATAGGGGCTGTACTTGAGAACCAATCGTCCAACACAGCTACCTCATTTTCCCTGCCATGAACTGTACGAGTTTCAGGAGGTTTTGTGTGATATGTTGAATGAGCACCAGAGAGTAATTTCAGTGAACCTGGGGCTTGCGATTGTTCAGGATCAGCTCGAACGATCGCACCAAATCGGATATCTCCGAAGTTGAGCACACCCTCGTGCTGAGCATGCATCAATACCTGTAGCAGAGTAAGACCTGTTTCTAATCGAGAGCCGGCCTCATCTGCTCTCACCTCTAGTAGGTTCCCATTACGCTCTCTTAGCAGTACCTTGGTGGTCCGTAATTTTGGTAAACTGTGTTGTATTTGTTCTCGGCCTTCATCTGTTAATTGCCAAGTTTTCTGTCTACGCTCATCGCCTCGAACTACTCGAGTGTGTTCACTGACCATTCCATCGGTTGCCAATTCGCGCATGGTTCGCGAAACATTTGGGGGATGAAGAGCGCAAATTTCAGCGATTCCTGGTCTGGTGACTTCCCGACTGACCAAATAGTGGTCTGCCTGATGGTCTTGTTCCCAAAGATGTAGCAAAATACGGTCAGCAACAGCGATATTGACCTTACTGGAAGGAGTATCCATTTGATTAATCCTCCACTACGCATTGAGGGTAGGGGTCGGCCATCATTGGTGGCATGAACAAATCATCACAGCCACGATCAACGGTTGAAAGAGAAAGAATGCTGGTCGCGCCTACACCAACAGTTACCGCTTGCATAGATACCGGACTTGGAATATAGTCCTCGCCAGTTTGAGTGATAATTAGATGAATACCGTCCCCTGCAGGAATTAGCACATCCATTCCAAAGAATTCCATCTTAGCATTGACAGTTTCTCCAGGTCCAAGTACCTCTCCATCTTTGCCACCAGCGTGGAATCGAAGATCCATTACCGCATGGCCAAGATGCATGTCACTGCTAGCCTGAACCATCTCCACGAATAGGTGTCCGCTAGTAGAGAAGGCAGAAACTGTAGCATCTACATGGAAGGTCGGAGTCCCTACTATTCGAGTGTCCTCTTCAAATTCGGGACATTCGATTCTCAAGAATGAACTAGACGAAATTGTCTCCCCTCCTCCGATTATGTTGCATTCATCCATTCCGAATCGAATCCATTCTTGGTTGGCTGGTGGATATGTTTCTTCCACTCTCCAGCCACCCATATTGTCCTGAACCTCTGCAATCAATCTGGGCTGTGGTCCTTTTTCCAAGAGATAGTAATCGAACCATTCCAGTAAATCATCAGCCCAGTCCCATCTCAAAGTGAAAGGGAAGGCTTCGGCGCCGCGGCCGCTTGAAAGTGCTTGATGTCCACTAATTCGATCTGGGTAATCGTGACCCCATTGACCGTAGAGGCCCTTAACTTCGAAGCCGGCATCTTCCATCATGCGATGTACAGGAAAGGCCATGTGAGGGTCTACGTTCCAATCTTGTAGTCCATGTATGATGTATACGGAACCCTTGTAATTCTGAATTGCTCGCTCGAGGAAATGGCGTTCTTCCCAATAATCCGAACCTAACCAAGCTAGATTATCCCCAGTAACGTAGGCTAATGGTCCAGCATAGTAACCTTCGACATAACCTTCACATGCATTTTCGATATCTCCAGAGTCTCCATCCAATCCAAAACTACCGTACACCCCATTGTGCATGATGGCCCCTCTGGCTTCCATGCTTCCATTACGCCACATCAGGTCCTGAACCCCAATAAGTCCAGACATAGGAACTATGGTTTTCAGATATTCAGAACCCATCGCAGCAGCCTCCCATGGTGTTGAGCCGTCGTAGGATTTACCGATTATTCCAACTGCACCATTGGAAAATGGAGCACTACCTAGATATTCGACGGCCGCGTGTATACCCTGCTGCTCATCTAGACCCATTAGATCCATGCAATGATTTGAGTTACCGGTACCAAATACGCTAACCTGAGCCACCCCATATCCATGTGGAACGAAATTCTCGATCAGGAAGCGGCCTAGTCGATCTGCAGGAGTTAATGCATCTACATCTCCGTCGTCGTAATAGGGTCCGATTTCGGCAATTACTGGAACTTTACATTCATCAGGAAGTTCGATCGCATCGTAATCACATCCTTCTATTTGGGGCAGCCAAAGTCCGAGATGTACCTCTGCACCGCCTGTTACACCTGCTCCCCCATCAGCGGTTGTGATTTCTGGTACAGATACGTAGATTGACCTAACCATGTCGATTCCATATGTTCCATTCCAAGACACTCGGCTGAATACATCACTATTATCGTAAACTAGATTTTCTCTTTCCTCGACGGGTGGAAGCCAATGTTCTGAATCCCCGGAATCTCCTATTATTATCGCTTCACCAAAACAACCGGATAACATTGGAGCCGTAAACAACAACACCAACACTAGGCTGATACTAGTGCGAGACACGCGCTACGCGCGTGCTGAACTACTCAAGAGAGTTCTTACTCGCGGTGTCGGGAAAAAACCCAGATAAGTGGAAATTTAATTTTGAATTTGCCATATCGAAGGGTTTGATGAGGGGTAACGACCCGAGCCCCACATGGATGCCTATGAGGAGTTACTTGAACGTTTGAAGAACATCGATTTGATTTCGCAAATCGGTGGACTACTAGGCTGGGATCAAGAAGTATTGATGCCGCCAAAAGCCGCAGCACTTCGAGCTGAACAATTGGCTTGGGTTTCGAAAACTGGCCACGAAGCCACAACTGACCCTAGAATTGGAGAATTACTCGCTGAGCTGGAAGAGCGCGAGGACCTAAGCGACGTGCAATCTGCCAACGTTCGACTCGCACGAGACTCATACGATAAAGCCACAAAACTACCAACAGAATTCGTTGAAGAAATGGCAAAGCACAAGTCTCAATCTTTGATATCTTGGCAAAAGGCTCGAGCAGAGGACGATTTCTCAATATTCCGAGATGATCTTGCGAAGATGGTTGATCTGGCTAGACAGAAAGCCGACTATTTGGGCTATGAAGAGCTTCGTTACGATGCCTTATTGGACATTTATGAATCTGGTCTCAGTGTATCGAGAGTAGACCCGTTATTCGCTGGATTGAGAGAAAACGTCGCGCCTCTTGTAAAGGCCGTTGTGGAGCGAGGAGAACGCCCGGAAATGGGCTTCATAGAGAATAATTCTTGGAGTCAATCAGGCCAAGAATCTCTGTCTCAATCAGTATCTGAGGCCCTTGGATTCGACTTTGAGGCGGGACGGCGGGATGCCTCTACTCATCCATTCTGCGGTGGACCAAATCCAGATGATGTGCGTTGGACCACCAGATATTCAGAAACAGATCCATTCGGTTCTCTTTACGGTTCGATGCATGAGACTGGTCACGGTTTGTACGAGCAAGGTCGACCTCGTAATCTAGACTTCCAACCTGCCGGACAGGCTAACGGACTAGGTGTGCATGAAAGTCAGAGTCGACTATTCGAGAATCAGGTTGGTCGAAGCAGAGAATTCTGTGAATGGGCATTACCGATTTGGAAGGAAAATTTCCCAGAAAATATGGAAGGAGTAAGTGCAGAGGACCTCTGGAAGGCGGTTAATCTAGTAGAACCGAGTTTAATTCGTGTAGAGGCTGATGAGGCAACCTACAACCTGCACATAATGATTCGATATGAAGTAGAGAAGAAGTTAATCGCTGGTGAAATCGAAGTAGACGATTTGCCCGACGTTTGGGACGACATGTACGAAGAATTCCTGGGAATTAGAGCGCCAAATCGAACTCTCGGAGTTTTGCAAGACATACACTGGTCTATGGGAGCCTTCGGATATTTCCCCACATACACACTCGGAAACCTCTACGCGGCGCAACTTCTTGCCAAGGCGAGAGAAGACCTTCCAGATCACGATGAACAAATTCGGAATGGAAATTTCGCACCAATCCTGGACTGGATGCGCTCGCACGTGCATGCGCGAGGTAGCATCCTGGAGCCTGCTGCATTAATCGAGGAAGCTACCGGCTCTCCTCCATCTCCCGAAGCATTCGTAGAATATCTACAAGACAAGGTCGAACGGCTCTATGGATTGACCGCTTAGACACAAAATACGATATTCAGCAGTCGAGTAGCAGGTTTGTGCCCGGACTTTCCCTAGAGGCAATCTCGTCCTATGTGCGAGACCTTTCCAGTGCCTGTTCCGCATTGCTTCTAGATGATGATTTACTATTCGCTGGCTCGCACGATGGATTACTTGTTTCCTGGGATGCTTCTACCGGAGTTGAACGTTGGAGGGTTTCAATTACCGGCCCGATTTCTGATATCTCTTTAGATTCAGGCAGTGTTTATGTCGCAGCATCTGATTCTATTCATGCAGTAGAACTGGAGAATGGGGGGCTTATTTGGAGTAAACGATTGGAAGGAGCAAGTGATTATGTTCTAGCAGCGGATGGAAATGTCTGGGCGACTTCATCAGTTTACGAGTTAGAGGTCGCCGACTTCATCGAATCCACCATTTGGAGATTCGATAAATTGGGAAATGAATTGGAACGTTGGGTAATCCCTGAACGTGCTTGGCATATTTCGTCAGATGGTTCAGGAGGGATTGTTCTAGGTTTAGGGCGACCCAGGTGCGGTTATCTCAGAGTTCGCCCTGAAGCCCCTGCCGAGCATAACGCGCTACCAACAAACAGTCCGGTCACCTGTGGTTCTGGAGAAAGTAAAGATTTGATTTTTGGACACGCTGATGGCTACTTGGGTTCATTGGATGAATCGGTACTCGAGACGGGATCGTTGATTACCTCGATTGCTTCTAGCCCCAATGGCTGGATTTCTGGTCACGAAGATGGTAGCATCTCGATGAAAGCCGTATCTGAACAACTACCTGGTTCTATTGACTCTGTCGGAATTGTAGACTCAAATGGTTGGGCGTCCTCCTTCGATGGAGTGAAAGTTTTGATAATGATTATTGGTGAAGAATCGAATAATATATCTCATGATTCTAGGATACGAAAGATGGATTCGTCATCCAATAGAATAGTACTTGGAGATGACTCAGGAAGAGTTTACTTTGTGGAATCTGAGGTTATGCAAAAAAGAATAAATTCACACCAAGAAGGACCTGAGGAATATACGGAAAAATCAGATCTCAGAGCTCGTTTAAGGATGTTAAGAAATCGATAATTTCCTCTCTAGGCTGCAGTGGAAATTAACATCCTACAACCCCAATTTCCAGTCCACAGTACCTCATTTAGCGAAATGTTTATGGGCCTCTGCCGTTCAGACCAAAGATGCCGCTCTGGGAGAGTGGTGTGGTGTGAGCTTCGGCAAACACCGCGGGCCACAGAACCGAACCCCGAACTCGGGGTGGTAGAACCGGAAACCGCAAGGAGACCGGGGATAATCGAACTTGGCACTTGGGCCAGGGGAGATACGGTCGAACTGAGGTGGAGAAAACCGGACGAAAGGAAGGGGAAGTAAGCAACAGGGAAAGTTGGGGAAAACACAACCGCACTGCTTAGGCAGGGAAAACGTATACCGTGCCAACTAACCAGACCGTGAGTGCATACGCGAAGAGCGAGAGAACCAGAGATGGGAAAAGCTTGAGGCGGATCTGCGGGGAACAAAGGAAGACAAAAACCGGACGAAAGGAAGGGGAAAAGAAACCCGAGGGAAACGCGGCGGGAACAAGAGCGCGGAGACGCGTGGAGGACTGGCACTCATTCCAAAGAACAAACCGGTGAGAGCCGGGGAGGGAAATGGAAGCGCAGAAACGGGGAGCGATCCTCGAAGAAGCGAGAAACGACGAAAAGGCTCTCCGGAGCAATGTAGTCATCTACCCGGGAAAAAAAGGGCGCAAGCCCGGATGGAACCGGACCCTGCGGAGATAGCAGGGGGGGATGCTCCCCCATGTGCAGAACCCCCTGCTGCTCCCAACTTGTACCAATGTACGGCTGAGCCCTGACAAATCTAATTATCAATCATTGCGGAGTCTTTCTCCCTTCAATGTATGAATTTCATAGTCGAGTGATAATCCAGTTCGACTACTCTTTAGGCCCAATCATCTCTCTAGGTCTCACCCATTGATCAAATTGATCGTTAGTAACTAATCCAAGTTCAAGCGCTGACTCCCTCAAGGTAGAACCGCTTGAGTGGGCGTGTTTTGCAATCTTTGCAGCATTATCATATCCGATATGATTGTTCAGAGCTGTGACAAGCATCAAACTATTCTCAAGATGAGAAGCGATTACTCCTTCATTGGCTTCAAGTCCATCAACACATTTCTCAGTGAATGCCTTACAAGTGTCCGCAAGTAACCTAGTACTGTGTAGTAAATTGTAGATCATCAAAGGTTTGAAGACGTTGAGTTCAAAATTTCCTTGACTGCCTCCAACACTAATCGCTGTGTGGTTGCCCATTACCTGGCAGCATACCATTGTCATAGCTTCGGATTGAGTTGGATTTACCTTTCCTGGCATTATACTCGAACCTGGCTCATTAGCTGGGAGAGATAATTCGCCAAAGCCACATCGTGGGCCAGAACCCATCCATCGAATGTCGTTTGCAATCTTCATTAGGCTTACAGCAAGGGTATTGAGCGCCCCTGATGCTGCTACGATTGCATCATGAGCCGCTAATTGAGCAAACTTATTTTCAGCCGAGACGAATGGTAATTGAGTCTTTTCAGCGATTTTATCAGCGACTTTTTCGGCGAATTCATGATGAGTGTTTAGCCCTGTTCCAACTGCTGTTCCGCCGAGTGCTAATTCTAGTAAATCGTCCCATGCGGCTTCAATTCGATGAATATCTGCAGATAGCATAGATACATATCCACCAAATTCTTGGCCGAGAGTTAGAGGAACTGCATCCATTAGGTGGGTTCGACCAATTTTCACTATATCTTCAAACTCATCGGCCTTTACTGCCAGAGCATTGTGTAGTAATCTTACAGCAGGCAATAATCGATGATGGATTTCCTCAGCGGCTGCGATGTGCATTGCTGTCGGGAAGGTATCGTTACTGGATTGGCCACGATTCACATGATCGTTAGGGTGCACTGGTGACTTACTACCTAATTCACCCCCTGCCATCTCTATTGCTCGATTTGCAATCACTTCATTGCTGTTCATATTTGTTTGAGTACCTGAACCGGTTTGCCAAACACGAAGAGGAAAATGTTCGTCCAAAGAACCAGAAATTACCTCGTCACAAGCTGAAGATATTAGGGCTCCAACCTGAGGGTCTAATTGGCCAAGATCAACATTAGTTTCTGCCGCTGATTGTTTCAAAATACCAAAGGCCCTGATTACTGACGGTGGCATTGTGTCTGTTCCTATATCGAAGTTGATCAATGAACGAGCTGTTTGTGCACCAAAGTAGCGATCTGCTGGAACTTCTAACTCCCCCATAGTGTCTTTTTCGACTCTGATTTCGCCTGTGGCTCCAGAAGCACTTCTTTGCTCACCAACTGAGGTTTGTATTGGTACGGTTTGCTCAGTTTCCAAACCATTTTGTATCATTTTTGTTATTGTTGCGGACCTGCCATCATTTCGACCTTTTCCGACCCTTCTGTCGAGCTTCCTTGCGAGCTCTTCGGGTATGCTGATACTGATTATGCGACGGTCGCCGGCTCTGTGTCGGGCCATAAATAGGCCGTTAATTAGTTATTAATAAAATTAATTATTGGCTTTCTATGCAACGATTACTCTTCTAATCTCTGAACAGAGATGATTTTTTGTGGGTCGTAAGGCCTGTCTCCAGGCTTCGTATCACAGTTCTCTATTTTGTACACGTTATCCATACCTGCAACTACCTCGCCAAAAATAGCATGATTTCCGTCTAACCAAGGTGTTGGCACCGTCGTAAGAAAGAATTGCGAGCCACCAGTGTTAGGGCCAGCATTTGCCATAGAAAATAATCCTGGTCTATCGTGTTTTTTTGCCAATGCAGATGGCTCGCAAGGAATCTTCCAACCCGGGCCGCCTGTTCCGGCTCTTCCATCGAAGGGGTCCTTCGACCTAGGGCACCCACCTTGTATCATGAAATTCTTGATTACGCGGTGAAAGTGTAATCCATTGTAAAATTCCTCATCCACCAATTTGAGGAAGTTGCCTGTTGTCTCAGGGCAATCCTCTGTATACAATGCAATGTCAATATCTCCAGCGCTAGTCGTCATTCTAACCATAGTAGGCATGGCATCAACGAGTGGCATCTAGTCCAATAGCATAGCGATTCAATTCTATGCAACCATCGACCCGGGTTTGACTCCCTCTGGAAGTTCTAGCAACCTTACCGTACCATCTGGATCTAAGGCCCCCAAAACAAGGAATTGACTAACAAAACCGGTTGGTAACGTCTTGTCGCCTAGATTCAATGCTCCAACTACAGTTCGTCCAACTAACTCTGCTCGAGGATAGTTGGTGATCTGAGCCGAACTCCAAAGCTTGCCAATAATTGGGCCAAAATCAACCTCGATTTTGTAAGAAGGTTTACGCATCTCTGGAAACTCTTCAACTTTCACAACTGTACCAGTTCGCAAATCTAATTCAAAATAAGCTGCAGCTCCGACGTAATCCTTTTTCTCGAGTTTCTCAGGATGGTATGGTTCGCTCGAATCTATTACATGCTCCGACATTCACTCACCAGACACGTCCGAACGAACAATGAGCGGATGCAAGCTAATTCCAGCAGATTGGAAGGCGTCTTGCCCTCCCTCCTCTCGGTCAAGAATCGTAATACAAGCCGCTACATCGCACCCCATGTCGATTAGTCGATTAGCGGCTTTCAGAGCGGACCCCCCCGTTGTAGTTACATCTTCCAGCAACACTACACGGTCACCTTTTCGAAGGGTTGAGCCCTCAATCCCAGGGGGATTTCCAGTTTTTCGCCCACCTCGGCCCTTTGCCTCCTTACGAACTAGAAATCCACGGAGGCTCGACCCCTTTCCGGCCTTCGCAATCGCAATACCTGTGAGTGGCACCGCTCCCAATTCCAGTCCGCCTACCGCGTCGACTCCACCTATTGAATCGATTTCAGCGTGAAGAAGTACACCGATTAAATGAGCACACTCGGGGTCCATCATTACTGGCTTCATATCAAAGAAATGAGGACTCTGTCGACCGCTGGCGAGAGTGAATAAATCTTCAGGAGAGTAGAGATATGCCAAATCACGAACGCGTTGGATTAGATCTTGTTTTGCTTCTGTAACCGTAGTCGACATGCCTCTTACCTTCAATTTCGGGTTGGTGGTAATCGGATGAAGGTTCGCACTCAGAGGCGCTTAGAAGAGTGAGTAGATAGTGAATGTTCTTGGACGGTCTAGTACGGTCGTCGAATGTTCAGCGGCGGAGCGTATCCGACATGGTAGGTCAAGACAGTCCAGAAATCGTAGTTGATGAGGCTCGACTTTCAAATGAGTTAGAGGCCTACAGAGACTGGCTTGATGAAAATACTGAGAGGGCCTACAAAATTGCTGAAGTGGCTCGCTCCAAAGGATTGGATTTCTCTGATACTGTCGAAATTCCACGGGCTGCGGACTTAGCTAGTAGGACTGAGAAACTGCTTGAGGAATACCTTAGACCAACTCCGGAAGAAGACCCAATTAGAATTGAAGATGATTTACGTAAATTGCTAAGCAACGTGGACCGTGAGACCGCTTCGATTCAAATCGCTGTCGAAGTTGGAAAAAGAATGCACAAACTTACTGCTGATGTTCGACAATCCATAGACACAGGCCTTCGTGTCGGATTGGCGGTACTAACTGAGGCCGTTCTAGTAGCACCACTAGAGGGAATTGGTGATGTTAAGATTCTCAATAATGAAGATGGAACTGAGTTCCTATCAATCGAATTCTGTGGACCCATCAGGGCTGCTGGAGGGACTGCGCAGGCTCTTGGTGTACTGATTGGCGACATGGTTAGGCGTGAATTAGGATTGAATCGATACATCCCCAGTACGCCAGAAGTTGAGAGGGTAAAGGAAGAATTTGGCCTCTATCGAAAGGGGCTGCAGTACAAACCTCCGCCAGAAGAAATTGAGATGATTGTTCGAGCCTGTCCTGTAATGATCAATGGTGAATCAACTGAGGATATCGAATGTTCTGGATACAAGGAAGTTCGCAATATCGATGGCGCCCGAGTACGAGGCGGTGTACTACTGGTGATTGGTGAGGGCCTGTGCCTCAAGGCTCCTAAAGTTCAGAAACACACTGAGAGACTAAACATCCCTGGCTGGGATTTCATTGCTCACTTTGCCTCGAAAGGAAAAACAAAGAGGAACGAGAGCTCTTTCAAGAGTCGGGTCATCAAGACTGATTCCCGATTCATGGATGATGTAATCGCTGGCCGACCTGTCTTTGGCGAACCCAGCCAACCTGGTGCCTTCCGAATTCGATATGGCCGTAGTAGGGCATCCGGATTGGCCGCCGCAGGAATTAATCCCGTTTCCATGGAAGCAATGCAGGGATTCCTTGCAGTTGGGACGCAGATGAAAGTCGAACGCCCAGGAAAGGCGGCGGCAGTGACTCCTTCCGTCGATATCGAAGGGCCAATGGTATTACTACAAGATGGTGGATTCCACAGGATAGATTCGATGGATGAATGGAATAGTATCAAGGATGATGTTGTAAGCCTCTGGGATTCTGGAGAAATGTTAGTTGGCTTTGGGGAGTTCCTTGAGAATAACAAGAATCTAGTCCCCTCCCCTTACAATAAAGACTGGTGGGCTGCTGACCTTACAGAAACTCTCGACCAACCGCAAAAAGTCGAAGAGTTTGCATCAATAATTGGTGCGAGTAGGGAGAATTTGCCACCTGGATTACCATTCAATGGTGCGATTAGTCGTGGCGGTGAGCCAGCAATAGATCGTATCCGTCGAAAGAGAGATTGGAATCGATACCTTCGTGCTATTGAGTTGGATTGGTTACAAATTAAGCAAATTTGTATGAAATTCGGAACCGCACCCCCACCTCCATTCAACCCATGGTGGTCGGATTTACCATTATCATTTACAGTGAAATTAATCGAGGCTTTGCTGAAATCAAAAATCAAGAGTAAAGGCCTGAGGATACCAAATGTCGTTCAAGGCTGGTCCCCAGAGCAAAAAATCGAGGACATTGGCCTAGATACACCTTCTACAGGGTTCTGGCCAAGATGGACGGAAGTCGAGACACATGGAGTCATCAAGTCTTCACTGCTAGTTCTTGGAATACAGCACCACCACCGACGCGGGGACATCATAATTCCATCAAATTGGGAAGCGTTATTGGAAGGGCTTGGACTTGAAGTGGAAGGTTCAGCCGTCAAAATGCGCGCAGACGCAGTGCCTCATGTCACGGATAGGGTTGCTAAAATTAGAGCGGCTACTGAAACCCTACGAGCGGAAGATGTGCGAAGAGAGGAGATTGAAGCAGAGCGAGATATAGAGCGGGTTAGAGCCCAAACCGCTGCCCGACAAAGAGGCATGAGCATTGCCGAGACGGAAAAAGAAGGGGATGAGGCGGCCGATGCAATCGAAGATCCCGGGCCACCAAATCCCAAGGAATTGATGGCTGCCCGGCATCTGCTGGATGACCATGAGGTGGACAGATCGCTTTGGCTGGTTAGGAAATTATCCGATTTGAGATGGGAAGATGCTGTATCCTGCCGAGTAGGTTCGAGAATGGGTCGACCTGAGAAAGCCAGCAGGCGTGAAATGAAACCATTAGTCCACTCTTTATTCCCAATTGGCGACCATGGTGGACCACAGCGCTTGCTTGGTGAAGCCGCAAAGCGCGGCCGGATTCGAGTTGAAACAGGGCCTCGAATTTGTCAAAAATGCGGCATGGAGTCACCGATGTTACGATGTCATAATCGGCCGGATTCTTCTGTTCCTGAAGAGTGTGGAGGGAAGACTCGTCCCCGACCGATTAGAGGGAATAGAACACCTCGAAGATTAGGCCAAAGAACGAGTATTCCTGTTGCAGGATTACTTGAGGTAAAGCGCCGTTCTCTTGGCCTAGACAGATTGCCTGAAAAAATCAAGTCTGTAAAGGGTCTAATGTCCTATGAACAAACACCTGAACCTTTGGAAAAAGGCATACTGAGAGCAAGAAATGAGCTTTCAGTGTTTAGAGACGGAACGGCAAGATACGATATGATTGATGTGCCAGTAACTCATTTTAGACCATCTGAAATCCATACTTCTTGGGAGAAACTAAGCAAACTAGGATACACCCACGATGTCGACGGAAATCCATTAACCGGAGATGAACAAATCCTTGAGTTATTTCCTCAAGATTTCATCCCTTCCTCCTTAGCGATAGAACATCTTACTTCGACTTGTAATTTCGTCGATGAATTACTGACTAGATTCTATGGAATGGAGCCATTCTACCGAGTAAACTCCGCTGATGATTTAGTTGGCCATCTTGCAATTGGTCTAGCGCCTCACACCTCTGGAGGTGTTTTGTGTAGAATCATTGGTTGGACCGATGCATCAGCCGGCTATGCCCACCCACTATTCCATGCAGCCAAGCGTCGTAATTGCGATGGAGATGAGGACAGTATCATGATGTTGATGGATGGTTTGTTGAATTTCTCAAGAGCGATCCTTCCAGCCAATCGAGGAGGAAGAATGGATGCACCTCTTGTACTGACCACTAGGCTGAATCCCTCCGAGATTGACAAAGAGGCATTGAATGTAGACTGCTCATGGCAATACCCTAGGGCATTCTATGAGGCTTCTCAAGGACAGCCTCACCCTGCAGAGTTGAAATCTCACATCGAAATTGTTGAGCATCGACTCGGTACTAATGGGGACTTGCGAGGATATGGTTGGACTCATGATTCAGGCGCCTTAGATGCCGGTCCGGCTAATTCATCCTACAAGACACTGGAGACTATGGTTGACAAAATGACGGCTCAATTAGAATTAGGGTCAAAGTTGCGTCCAGTCGATGTTTCTAAGGTTGCTAGTCAGGTGATTGAATCGCACTTCTTACCCGATTTGAGAGGAAACCTTGTTGCTTTCACCAGACAGAAGGTCCGTTGTGTTAGATGCGGACAGTCATACAGGAGAATGCCATTGGCAGGCCGATGTATTCAGCGAAAGAGTAACGAAGGAGGGTTGTCTAATGGCAGAGATGATTCCTCTTCCATGTGTGGTGGAAATATTGTTCTGACCGTATCGGAAGGCTCTGTTAGAAAATACATCAAAGTCACTCAACATGTTATGGAGAATTATGGAGTTGACCTTTACACCAGGCAACGAGTTGATTGGTTGTCTGATAGTGTTGATTCCCTATTCAATGACGATACTGTGACGGTAATGACACTGAGCGACTTCCTTTGATTTTTAGACTAGGAAACCCAAGCGTTGCAGAACCTCAGCCATCCACTGAAGTTTGACCAATTTACGTTCAGGATTGGTCGTACCCGACCACTCCCCTACTATATCGGTTCGAGTTCCAAGAAGTAAGATGTTGTCTCTTTCAACTCCCAACGCTCGAGCGAAACACACGGCTCGATCTCCGTCAGTAAAGCCACCAGGATTGTGCATTCCTTCAATCGATTCTGGCGTTTGATGCGTAAGTACAATCGGTGGCGGAGAGCGTTGAGAACTTGCTAATTCTAACAATTCAGACCATGATTCTGAATTATCTCCATGGGCGTGTAAAATTACTGGAACACCCCGTTTGACGGCGGCGACTGTACCATCTCCGCCATCCGCGTCGCTAACAATACAAACCAAACGCGACCAAGCACGCTCTGATACTGAATTAGGTAGCTTGTCTAGTACACCGCAAGAGCCGTCAGCAGCGATCATTAGACAATTGCTTTGCAACACTTGTTCGATTTCATCAGTGGTTATCGCCGCACCTAAAATAGCAACCTTGGTATCTCGAAGAACCAACCTTCTATGCAACGATGCGACTGTTTTGGCTCGCCAAGGTTTAGACCAAGATTCAATCTCTAAACCCTCAACATTGGCAACCAAAGCAAGGGCGCTATCTACATCCGCTTGTAGTTCCCAACCAAAGTGTTCACGCACCTCATCCTGAAGTTCGAGCAAACGCTCGTCAACTGGATTTAGGTCGGTGGGTTTAGTCTGCATCAGACACCTCTCCAGTGGAAGGGTTCGGTGAGGCTTGAAATACCCTCTCGATATATTGCGACTTACAATGCCAATGCCGCTCACTCCACCGGCCATCGAAGATGAGTCCGTTCTAGCGCGCTACCCATTCCTTCCACAGAGTCGAGATTTCATTCGAAACCAACTCAGTGCAAATGGGATTTCTGTCGAGGGAATAATCGAAGAACCTTGGTTAGAAGACATAAGACGGCGTGGAAGTTTACGGTTGGTTGAGTCCGTAGTTCACAAAGAAGGGGTTGATTCGACAACTACCGTTGACATTTCTTCAGATGTAGGCCGAATGACTGAGGCTCTATCCTTCCTACACGCGATGCTAGTTGTGTGTGCTTCCTTCGAAGAACGCCTGCTAAATCGCTGGGTAGAAGGTGAATCTAGTCGAGCCGACCAACTCTTTGGTATGGATGCCAATCACTTCGAAATCATCGCTCGAACCTATCTTTCTGACATTCGTAGCGAGGCGGTTGCCGGGACGACCGAAATTATCTACCACGTTCCAATGGTAGATTTTTTGGAACTTTGTCCAAAAATAACCGGGGGCTATTGGCGATTGGTGAATCGACCGGTGAAAGAAGGCTGGGTTCAGATGGATCCAGCCAGCGGAGAGAATAGTCAACAGCGTACTGCTCGTCTATTGAAAGAGCGGGTTCGACAATCTTTGACAGAGGATTGCACTAACCGGATGGACAAGATGGATGATGCGTTTGCAGGCCTATTTGCTGATCCGGTCGACAGAATTCTCGGTCTTCTCTCCGAACGGGTTAGCGCTGAGATGCCTATGACGGCGGCTGTCAGAGAGGATTGGCCTCCTTGCTTCGAATCAGCAGTAGCCGAATTGAGTCAAGGCATTAACGTCAATCACACAGGGCGAGTATTCTTGGCCGCAATGTCAAGAGCGATGGGGCATACACCAGAAATTACAATTTCATTTTTCGAAAACGCCCCAGACTACAACGCTGAGACCACATCATACCAAGTCGGTCACATCTACGAACACCAATACACACCTCACGGATGCTCTGCTCTGAAGACTGGTGCTCGCTGCCCGGTTAATCCTGGAGATGATCGCTTGTGTGATCAAGAGTGGATGAGTCATCCTCTGAAGTATCTCAGAGCTAAACAACGAAGAAGATACCAAGACGGAGGCGGTTCAACCACTCCTGAAAACACCTCGGAACGCACCTAAGGTGCGTCTGAAAAGATCAATCCTGCCGATTCTTCATAATGGGGAAGGCCCCATTGCACTTCGCAACGGAGGCTTCCAGTATGGTGCGGACACTCGTTATCACCATTGATAGAGACAATGATCTCGGAGTTAAAGCTGGAATCAGAGGGCCCGTAATCGGTCGTAAAGCTACCTTGACAGCGGCCCTAAAACTAGGTATTGCTGACCCTGAAGAGTCGGATACAAACGCCATATTGGGCGCGCTTCATCATCACGATCGTTTGAGCGAGAGGAATGATGGTGAAGACGAAATAGAAATCGCGATTCTCACTGGTGATGTTCGAGTTGGCCCTCGGTCCGACCGAGTAATAGCTAGCCAACTCGATGAAGTAATTCAAGAATTTCAACCAGATACAGCTGTTTTGGTTACCGATGGAGCAGATGATGAGGCATCACTGCCGATCTTAACTTCTAGAGTAAGGGTTGATCACGTTGAGAAAATAATCGTTCGGCAATCAAAAGGAATTGAGAGTACTTACTACTACGTTGCAAAGGCGATCGAAGACCCTCGTTGGAGGGCTCGATTACTCGTTCCTGCAGCTTTGTTTTTGATAATCTTCGGACTTGGCTTGATTTTACCAAATGGTGCAGTTCTAATCGGGGCTATGCCATTGCTAATTGGAATCTGGATCCTCGCCAAGGGATTAGGCTGGGAACACCAATTAGAACGGCTGATGATAGATATGAGAGAAAGTGCAACGGGAGGAATTTGGTCCTCTCTGTTATGGGGGTTATCCATAGTATCGGTGCTATTTTCAATTCTGACTTTCTATTCGGTATTCTATGGAAATACTACTGAATTGAATACCTACGTCCAAGACACATTCCAACGAATTGACGATTTTGACTTAGACGCTGTCAATCGAGATTTTGCCGTGTGGGTGATTGCAATCGATCAAGCATTAACATGGATTCTTGTCGCGGCTTTCTCATTCGTTCTTTCTCTTGGTGTTCTACGTTGGAAGGAAGGCTCATTTACAGGCCAAAGTTTGACACTGGTAGGACTTGGTGCAGTAGTATATTCCATAACAAAGGCAGTTATTGAGGTAACATTAGCTGAGTTGGGTGGTGAGGGCTACGACATTACTGCGGGCAATGTATCGGAAACTTGGTTCCTACCAATTATCGCGATTATCTTTTACTATCTACTGAAGACTGCCATTGATTCTGTCACTGCGGAAACTGATGATGATGGTAGCAATCGTTACTGGGGCATCTAAGTTTCGTAAGTTGTTTCAACTCCACAAGAAGGGCAGGTCACCTTGATTGGTCGGATATTTGGAATACCGAGCGGTGCAGAACAATTGCCACATACGATAGCCTGGTTAACTTGTTGCTGCCTTTTTTTCCCTTCATGGCTTGGGTCGTAGGATACTCTGAAATTTGAAACGTCCGAGATAAAAGTTGGAGAATCTTCTCCTGAGGAGGATTTATTGCGTGAAAATATCGATTTTCGCTTTGGTAATTCTATATTTGGAGGGGATTCAATTTGGCTTGAAGAACCGGAGTCTATTGAATCCAGTTCTAATTGAATCTCTTCCGCAGTAATCCCCAATTCCTTCGCTACCCTATCGATGGCTAAGGTCAATTCATACTCGTCTAGACCCATTAATTGCTGTAGTTTGACAGCGGGAATCTTACTCATTTTATCCTCTCATAATTTGCGAGTTTTTTCGCACCTATGAATGTCCGCCATTAAATCATCATTCAGAATCTAAGGATGTGTCTAGGAAACTCGCAACTATCTCGCCCTCAGCCTTGACTAATTGCTCTGCAACTGTTGACTTGGAAAGACCTAACTTGTCCGCCAAATCACGAATCGAAGTTCTCTTTGGCACCTCATACCATCCACTTTCATGGGCGAGTCGCACGACTCGGTGTTGTTGCAAAGTAGGACCTTTCTGGACCAAACCTTCCGAGCCTTTCGCAGAGGTAACGCGCTCGACTGAAATCTTATTTCTGATATCCGATAAGAAGCGAACCATTGACTCATGGCGACCAGCAATTTGCAATACCAAACCATTAGCTGTGAAGTTTGAGCCTGCAAGAATTGCTAAATCCCCGCCATGGAAGTAATGACCAACATAGTCGGAAGAAAATTCCAAGACTACAAGATGGTGGGTTAGAATGTCAGATTGCCACTCTTCGAGGATTTGCACAATACGGATCCCATCGACATAGTACCCTTCACGTGGACAATTCCCATCGATAGTGATGCATTCGACCATTATTCGCAGATTTCCATCAACAATCCCAAGCATGGAACGAAAGTCCCAGGAAATGCACTGCAAGCCTGCTTGGGCTCGAGGGTCGTCCTCGATTGCAGAGAAAGCGCACTCTACTCTGACCGCTCTCATGTGGTTGCCTCGCAACCCTCAGTCCCCCCTTGGCGTTTTCAAGGTGCTCGATACTGGTTGCGAGGGAAAGGGTGGCAAAATGCCACCCAAACCCTCGGTCATTGGAAATCACTCCTCTGATTGTTTTCTCATTGCATCCTCTGAAGCAACGATTGCCCTCGCAACTTCCGGAGAATAGCCTGTTTCGACTAATCTGAGATATTGGCTGTCATCTTCAACTTCGGCCTTAGATGGTATCTGTATGGCTTCTGTCTTGACTGCCCACAATTTTTCTTCTCTTTCAGATTCCAAGACATCTCTGGTATCATCTCTAATTCCATTTGGACCACGGCTCTGTGAGCGGTTCTGGAGAACAGCTCCCAACAGCACAATTAGAGCTAAGCCAGAAATTGCAGCCATTAGAACCGGAGAATCGGTAATTGTCTGAACAATTCCTCGTGGTAATGATTTATCTTCAGAGGAATCTTGACATCCATCGCCATCGACATCTGTTTCCTTTGTAGAAATCCAAGCGATTACTCCGTGCGCACACTGATCTCTAGTATCAGGAACTCCATCGTTATCATCATCGAGATCGTATTCGTCCATACATCCATCGCTATCATGATCGATTGTGATTCGAGTGCTGATAGGACATGCGTCATCGACGTCGAGTACTCCATCGCCGTCATCGTCTAGATCCTCGGTTGCATCAGCACAACCATCTCTGTCTCGGTCTGAATTGAGAGAGGACACCCACCCTGGATTTGGATTTGTTTCACAATTATCCTCTGAGGATTCAATTCCATCATTATCCAAATCTGTATCTTCTCCACGGTCATCACAACCATCCATATCCGCGTCAACTAGGTATGGTGTCGAACTTCGAATACAGGAGTCTTCTGAGTCTAGGAAGCCGTCATTATCGTCGTCTTGATCTTCCTCTGCGTCATGACACCCATCGCCGTCCCAATCATTGAGTGGTGTTGATTCCCATCCAAATTTTCCAGAGATACAAGAATCCTCGATGTCGAATACTCCGTCGTCATCAACGTCGGCGTCTTCGTATACATCATTACAGCCATCTCCATCTTGGTCGCTAATCGAATTTGAAGTCCAATCTAGCATTCCATAGGGACAGGAATCTTGCCTATCTAAGACCCCATCGTTATCATCGTCTAAGTCTTCCTCGTGGTCCTGACAGCCATCCGAATCGTGATCGTAAGCCGCACCTGTCCAACCAATTACTCCAGTTGGACAGTCATCGTAAACATCGAGATATGGATCGTTATCATCGTTATCGTCCTCATCCATATCTCGACAACCATCCCCATCGTAATCAGTAGAGAAGGTGTTCCAGTATTGTGCGCCATTCGGACATAGATCTTCGTGGTTCAGTACCAAGTCCCCGTCGATATCTGTATCCTCCGAATTATCGTCACAGCCATCGAAATCTGCATCTACTCTATCTGGGTTCATCATTCCAGTTGGGCATTCATCCAGAGTATCCTCGACTCCATCATTATCGTCATCGAGGTCTTCTGTTTCGTCTCTGCAGCCATCTCCATCGTAATCATTCATGGCTGTTGATTCCCAACCACTCTCGCCGAATTGACACAAATCATGTTCATCAAGGATTCCATCTTGGTCGTCATCATTCCAATCGTTATCATTGACTAGATTGATTCTTACCAATTGTTCAGCGTTTGCAAACTCGTCCGAAGTCGATTGAACCATGACTGAAACATCAAATGACTGGTCATCATTTACTAGACGAATATCGGGTGCTCGAATTAGTAATTTGACCTCTTCCAAAGTGCCCTCAGCAATCGAGGTTGAAGATTGATAGTTGTCTCCAAATCCAGCTGTAATGTCCCATAGATCAAGTGTGCCCTCAACATCGATTGTAACTATGTCAACCTCGCCAGGAATTTGTATTGGACGTAGATTCATTTCCACTTCTATTGATTGGTCTGGTTGAATCGTAACGTAGCCAGTTTCAGTCGGTTCGAGATTTAGTGACATATCGTATAGATCTTCACTCCACATGCAAACATCCCACTTGTTGGATGCAAATGTATCGTCAGTACAATCATTTGCTGTCCAAGCAATTGTTCGCTCTGGCCAGGCGAACTTGACAATAGGCTGGGCGCTAGCGTCGAATTCACTGCCAAATATTCCCATCAGATTATCTGTACTGCTTGTGATTGTTCGTGTATTCACGACATCATATGCTTGGGTAAGATATCGGTTCAATGGTAACTCCTCAAAACCATTCATCACTGGAGATTGGATCCTAGTCCAGCGAAGTTCAACCACATTGGAATCAACCATTGCGCCTGATTCGAACCAGGTGATATGAATCGAATCATCTCGATCGAAATCGACCCTTGGATTCGCCCCCCAAATCAGATTAGAGGATAGTACTGCAGTGTCTTTGACAGTAGAAACTTCTGACAATACAAGCCCGTTAGGCTCTCCGTCAAGTTCACCCTGTCTGTCTGGATCTAGTTGCATATAGTGCAGTTGACTTGGTCCATCTTTGGAAGGGAATTCACTTCTTCCATCAATCCAAACAATGTGGATGTTACCGTCATCATCAACATTGACATCTGGATTTAGTGCCCATCCATGGCCTTGAGATATCTGTGTGTCATTGACCAGTACTAAGTGGCCAACAGTATCCCAGCCACCGCCATCTTCTCTCCAATACCAATCGGTATCTGGACCAATGTCTTCCTGATATTGACCTGTGCTTTCGTCAATAGTATGTCCAGAATCTCCCACAGACCAAGTTGACCTTGGGTTTGAGAGAATCGAGTAAGGGTTCAACACAGTGAGGAAGGTGTTGGTCGCTCCACTTCCAGTTGTGATATTGATGATTGCACTAACCATGTTATTCATTTCTTCAGTGTATGAAGCAATTGGAAGTTGTACGTTATCAATCCATGCCGAGTCATTTCCATGAGATACTGAACCGTCCTTGACATACTTCCAGGTGTATGTGTGATAACCAGGAGATACTGATGCAATATAGGTGCCATTACTTTCCCCTGACCAAGCAGCTGTAAACGAATTTCTTGAACAGCTTGGGTTGTCTACACAGAACAAAAGATAGTCAAAATTTGCCTCACTGGAGACTGAGAAATTGAAGGACAGGGTTCCTGATGCCATTGCTCCAGCATATTCCAAAGTTGAGTGTTGGCTGTTACCGATTGTACCCGATTGAGCAGTATAATTGCCCTCGATTACTCGATTACTCTGAGCAGACCAACTGCTAGTCCCAGAATGGCTCCATCCATTGGCTATGTAACCGACTTCGAAGTCTCCGTGGAATTCAGTTAGTTCTTCTGTAGGATAGAGGAATAGTTCTCCACCAGCACTGGTATTTCGTACAGATGTACCATCACATGTACGTGTGTGTATACCGATATTATTCATGTCAGGACAATGAGCGAGATTCATCATGTGGTAACGTACGCTTGTATCTTCGTTTGTATTGGTATTTGGACCATAGGAAGTAGTTCCAGCAACAGGTACTGGAGTTATGCCTGCTTGCAAGCAAGCATCATGAGCCTCATTGATGCTCTGATAATCTTCAGCATCTAGTGCAGGGGAACCGCCAAATGGACCCTCGTCCGATACTGGAAGGATCAGTTTTGTAGCGTTTGGATTCCAAGAATGATCGATAGTGGTTGCAGGGTTGCCTGGCATGGAACCTGAGGAATCTCTCCAGGATTCACACGCCCATGTAGAACCTGGCCCCCACATCTCAGAGTTGTAGCCCCAATCGGATGGGATTGATAGTGCTGAACCATTGAACATGACTTCTGTCAGAGGTCTGATTCCACCGCTTGTGTCGGTGGCATTCTGGCCAAGATATGTCGAACGTGGGCCGTTTGAACCATCGTCGCCTATTGTAATTGCATTAGCGCAATTAGCATGTTGATTTGCGTGGTGCATATTTCCACTTAGTGTGTATAATGTTTCTAGAACAGTGATATTAGCAGCCTCAAGCATTGGCTTGATTCCAGCGAAGTTCTCACCTGTTGTCAGAACTCCACCGTAGAATACTGCACACATATCGGCCCACTCTGTTGTCATTGAACCCGATGAATCGAGAAGTCCAACGTACTCAACTATGGAACCTCTAGTATCTTCCCAAACGATAACCGCAGTGTTGTTTGCACCGATGCTGATTGCTGGATTGCCTCTGTGTCCTAATGCCGGCGTGACCATCGTTGAATTGATTAGAACTTGGAAGCCATTGTTTGCATCATGGGAAAGCATGCAGTAGTAAATTAGCGGACTTCCGAAGTACAATCCTTGTGGGTCGTGTGTATCCACCCAGACAATATGTACTGCATCGTATGAATCAACAGCAATATCAGGGGAATTGCGAGTTCCGCTGCCATCGGCAATAGTATGAGATGCTATTGTCATGTTCTGTATATCGCCAGAGGAACCATCTCGATCATCTTCTGAAGGGTCCAATAATGTGTAGAGGATATCCGTATCAGTGACTTCCCAAACGATGTGTGCTCTACCTTGTGAGTCGATTACCATCGAAGGGCCAGAGAGAGACGATGCATTGGAGCCCCCAACCTGAGTTGTTGAAATTAGAACCGTGTCAACACCGGTTGAAATCTGAATTAGTGCATATCTTAGCAATGGTGTGCTAGTGTTCTCAATCCAAACAAGGTGAATCCTATTCGAGTCATCCATTACCCCCATGACGTCGATTGGATTGTTTGCATTCAGGTTTGTAAGTAGAGTCTGAGCGTCACTATCACCGATAGTTCCGTTCGCCGTAGGAAATCGAGTCGGTTCATTTACCAGCTCTTCCGGTTCACCAGATGCGGCTAATAGCGAGGGTGCAAGTAGGGCACTTAGCATTAGCAAAGCAAGGGTAGCAGCGAGTTGGGTTCGCTTGATTTCTATTCTGTTGTTTTCGGCGCTCAGAGTGGGGGTTGGGCCTCCGATCATAGGGTTCGAGAGCCTTGTAAGCACATAGAGTGGAGGCCGGACATGTCCGAATAACAGGTATTTCGCAGGAATTCTGGCTGAAATCATTGAGCCTGTGACGCGCGCTTCCGTCGTATGAAATCCGAATAATTTCCAGGCCAAATCCACAAACTTCCATCTGCCGGTAATTCCCAAATCGTATCACAGATTTTGTCTAAGAAAAATCGATCGTGACTGACCGTGATTATGCTTCCATCATATTCCACCAAAGCCTCCTCAAGAGCCTCTTTTGCATCGGTATCCAAATGGTTCGTAGGCTCATCGAGAAGGAGTAGGTTATTCTCTTCGAGCAGTAATTTCAGTAGGGCGATACGGGCCCTCTCCCCTCCACTCAATTTTTCCAGTTTGGTTTCTACCATTTCGCTGGTAAATTGGAAACGCCCAAGCAGAGCCCGTATGTCTCCATAATCCATCCTTGGTTTGAGGGCTCTGACCTGTTCTACTGGAGTTAAATCAAAATTTAGTGATCGGTGATCTTGATGGAAGTAACCTATCTGAACACCAGGCTTTACATCGACGCTACCTGAGTCCAGTTTAAGTTCGCCTTGAATGAGGCGCAATATAGTGGTTTTACCTGCTCCATTAGGCCCTACAATACCTATTTTTTGACCTCTAGATACACCCACTTCTAGGCCCTTAATTATCGGTCTATTTAGTCCTTCAAAGGTTAATGTGGCATCACGGAAGTCAAGAACTTCAAGACTACTCTTTTCAGTCGATTCAAGTCGGAAATTTAGACCTCTACGTTGGCGGGGTTTTAGCGACTTTAACCAACGTAATTCGCCTTGTGCTCTGGCCAATAAAAATCTCTTTTGAGAGATTGATTTGTCATACTTATTGGCACGCTTCATCGACTGTAATGCGCCCGTTAACCGCTTGACCTCTGCTTCGGTTTTTTTGATTCGGTCTGCCAATGTCTGAAGAAACAGTTCTTTTTGTTGTAAAAATGAGGTGTAATTGCCGTGGTAACCTTTTGCTCGAGTATCCTGTATCTCAACTATGGCGTTACAGACTCGGTCGAGGAAATATCGATCGTGGCTAACTATCAATAGTGCTCCTTGGAATGTAATTAGGAATTCTTCGAGCCAATCGAGAGTTCCTAGATCAAGATGGTTTGTTGGCTCGTCTAGGAAAAAGACATCGATTTCTGACAAGCCAACCAACTGCCTTGCCAGGGCTACCTTGGCACGCTCCCCTCCTGACAAATTTGCCAAGGGAGTCTCCAGAGGGTGGTGGGCTAGGTCTAGTGCTCGAAGTATTTCTTGTGCGTGACTAGCAACATTAGTTCCACCACTTCGGGCCATCATTGACTGAAGTTCCTGATAGCGATCTATGTCTGGTTGCCAATTACCCTCATAGAAGGAGGGGTCGGCCATTTTTGCCTCAAGGGCTGCAATCTCTTCTTCCAATTCCTGAAATTGACGACCTTTTCTATTGAGTTCTTCTTCGAGAGTAGCCCCCTCGTCTATATCTCTAATTTGAGTCAGAAAGGCAAGACGGAGGCCCGGCGAAAATGAGATGTCTCCAACATCCTGATCTTGGTTCGAAATTGTTCTCAGTAAGGTGGTTTTTCCTGCCCCATTATGGCCGACCACACCTATTCTATCGCCTTCGTCAATTCTCAGATTGACACTATCGAGAACTTTCACAGGTCCGAAGGCGCGATGTACATCTTCGATGCGGATTAGCTCACGCGCCATGCTTTGGCGGCTTGCACTGCCTTGATTTGTGCATCGGTCAAGAGTTGAGTGCGTCTAGGCGAGATTGGTCCAATCTTTCCCACTCGAAGTGCCCTTCATCTGTTGGCGGTCGACCGAAGTGTCCGCCAGCTGAAGTTGCTGAGTATAACGGGCGATGCAACTTCAAATCTCGAGAAATTGCAGCTGGTCTGAAATCAAAAACTCGTGATACTCTCTCTGTTAGTTCCTCTTCACTGATTCTACCTGTTCCGAATGTCTCAACTCGCAGGCTTACTGGTGCCGCTACTCCGATCACATAGGCAACTTGGATTTCGCAGCGAGTAGCTAAACCTGCTGCAACAACATGCTTTGCAGCCCATCTGCAGTAGTAGGTTGCTGAACGATCTACCTTTGTTGGGTCCTTGCCGGAAAAAGCCCCTCCACCGTGGCGCGCCATTCCCCCGTAAGTATCTACGACGATTTTGCGGCCTGTGATCCCTGCATCTGCGTATGGGCCTCCAGGATCTGCGAATCGACCTGTTCCATTGACGTGGAGAATGTAGCCTTCTTTCAGCCAATAATTGGGTATTGCGTGCTCAACAACTTCGCTCTTGATTACTTCTCGAATGTAAGCTTGCTCGGCTTCGATATCACCATCAAAGCGGTCTTTCAGAGCGTCGTCATGCTGAACTGCGACTACTACTGTGTGTACTCTCAGTGGATTTCCATCGTCGTCGTACTCCACTGTTACCTGACTCTTGCCGTCTGGACGAATCCAATCGATTTCGCCGCTGGCAACAATCATGTCTAGGCGGCGGCAAATACGCTGAGAAAGTGCGGAAGGTAGTGGGAAGTATCGGCCTCTAAGTTCCTCTTCGGCCTCAGTCTCTGTACAGGCATAACCAAACATCATTCCTTGATCACCCGCGCCAACATCATCCAATGATTCTCCATCAACTCCTTGAGCGATATTTGCCGATTGAGTTGTGATATTGACATCGACCAAACATAGGTCTTCACTGCTTGCATCCATGCCAATTGCGTGGTTATCATAACCGATACGTACAGCGGTTTCACGTGCTATGACCTCATAGTCTGGAGCCTCTCCATCAAGGGTCACTTCGCCTGCTAATACTATCAGTGCGTGTTCGGGCATTCCTTTGACCAAAGTCTCCACTGCGATTCGAGCACTGGAATCAATCCTGAGGCAGGCATCAACTATCGAATCAGAGATTGCATCACACAATTTGTCGGGATGTCCTGCCGAAACAGATTCGGAGGTGAACAATGCAACCATGTCTATCCGGCCATCCTTCCCTATATGGGTTTTCGGCGAACTGAATATCCAACAAAAAGGTGTGTATTCAGTATGAAATTTGAGGTGAATGTAACCGTAGCATTGAGAAAGGGGTCTTTTTCGCAGCGTCGATGACACCCACAGAGGCCGACATCGAGGCGGTTGTAGAGGCCGATGAAAATGGCACCAGGCTATACCCCGAGCAGGTAGTCGATGGATTGCCGACAATATACTCATTCCAGTCTTGTCCATTTTGCTTCAAGATTCGTGCTCTGTTGGGTAGCCGCGGCATCGCTTATGCTGATGTCGAAGTTGAGCCAATGAAGAAGGCTGAACTAAAGTGGGGAGATTGGAATCAAGTTCCTGTCTACGTTGATATTGATGGGAACGCAATGGATGAGTCAAACGATATCCTTCACTATATCGATTCCAATAATGGAAATCTATTCCCACGTGCGGGGCATGATCCTGAACAAGATCGTTGGATGGAATTCAGCAACAAGGTACTCGGCAAATCCATTGTTGCTGTAATCTATCGGACTTTTGGAAGTTCATTCCGTGCATTAGAATACGTCAATGGTATCGAGAACTTCTCAAGAAAAGACAAACTTGTGAACAAGTATTTGGGTGGATTTGTGATGAAAATGGTTGGTCGTTCTCGCGCAAAAATGTTTGATTTGCCGCCTAGAGAGAATCTCAAAACCCAGTTAGATACAATGAGTAGTGGTTTCAAAGGCGATTTCTTCGGAGGAGAAAATCCGAATGGAGCAGATTTTGCAAATTATGGTATCTTGCGCTCGATGCAAGGCTTGGAAGGCTTCGATATTCTTGAGGCTCATCCAGAAGCCTTCGGTTGGTATAATCGAATGCAGTTATTATCTGGAGTCTGAATTTCTCCGACCGCAGCAGCGATAGATGAATGGGTTCTGCGGTTACCATGGTCGAAGTCGAGACGGAGATGGTCTGGACAGGAGACATGGTCAAGGCTGAAGCCCTGCTTTCCGTCATCAAAGATCAGGATTTCGCCGATATTGAACTGGTCTCAGAATGTGACGGGGGACGAGCTGGACTTCGCATTTTTGTCAAAGGTGATGACCTAAGACAAGTTAGAGAACAGGTGGATTCTTTGTTGGCTTTACTCGCTTCTGCTGAGGCAGAATACGATTCCAACAATTGAAGGTGGAGCAACTACCCCATCCTACCGTGAACAGCCTCCCTCACGACCGCTCGTGGCTTCTTGCTAATCCCGAGCCGACGGTGTTATTCCACGATTCGATGGATAGATGGATAAACGCCATGATTGCTGACGAGCATGGTGGAGGTGAAAGTTCTGAGGAGAATATAGTTGGCGAAATTAGAGCCAAGGCAAACGGAATCATTGCTGGTACAAGTGTAGTTGATAGGCTCGTAGTACAGCACTTTCCAGATTGTACTGTGACTTGGAATGTTACAGAAGGCGAAGGTGTACAATCTGGCGAACAGGTGCTCAATATTTCTGGCCCCGCTGTTCAAATTCTCCGATGTGAGAGAATCATGCTCAACATACTAGGTCGGATGTCTGGTATTGCAACAAATACCGCTGCTTGGGTTTCTCAGGCGGGAGATATTGGAGTTGCCTGTACTAGAAAGACGGATTGGGGTCTGCTTGACAAATGGTCAGTACATGTCGGCGGTGGATTGACTCACAGATTGTCCCGTGCTGATGCATTGATGATCAAAGAAAACGACTTGGCAGCCTTGGCGCCCGGAATCAACGAAGAAGATGTTGCAGTAGCCACTGCTGTATCGTTAATTGACATGGATTCTGACGCAGAATTTACAGTCATTGAAGTTAGAGATTCGAGCCAAGCAGTGGCCGCAGTAAATGCATGGGATTCACTACAGACAGAGCGTAGTGGCTGTGAAAAAATAGTCCTACTGCTAGACAATATGGGCCCAAGTGGTTGTGCTGAAGTTCACAATATTCTGATGCAAGAAAACCTACGTGCATGGTGTATATTGGAAGGCTCTGGCGGGGTTGTGCACGAAGATCTTGGACAATGGATTGAATCGGGTGTTGATTTAGTCTCAACTAGTGCTCTAAATCGAGGTGTTTCTCCAGTCGATCTATCGATGAAAATTGTTGGTGGTGATTGAATGGGAGAGATACCCGACTCCCACCCAAGGAAGGCCTCTTTACTTGCTAGAGCTAAATTGACCGAGGCGGCTTCCCAAGGCTTACTTGCCGAATCTGCATTGATTGCTCATGGCAGAGGAGAGGCTTTCGATTACCTTCTGGGGGAGAAAACTAGTGATTCCGCCTCACTAGCAATTCGTGAAACGGCAGCACGGCTACTCAAAGCCGAGAGAGCAGTCATTTCCCTCAATGGCAACACCACCGTATTAGCGGGAGAGCAGGCGATTCGCGCAGCCGCAATAATCGGATGTCCAGTTGAAGTCAATATTTACTATCGAACGCCTGAAAGGATGGAGATTTTGATTTCAACACTTGAAAATTTGCGCCTCAAAGTTGCTAACCAAGACCCTCCTCTTGGTTGGGATGATTCGCAGTGGCCCGATATTGTAAACTCCGTCGATATCCTTGGAGGAGACGCTGATGGGAGAATTGAGGGGCTCGAAGGGCCTAGGGCTATCTGCAGTTCTCGTGGCATCGAGTCGGCGGATGCTGTGCTTGTGCCTTTGGAAGATGGAGATCGCTGCGAGGCTTTGGTAGCACTAGGAAAACAAGTATTGGTCATCGACCTAAATCCACTCTCAAGGACCGCCAGAATGGCACATGTTACCATTGTCGATGAAGTAAGCCGAGCCATGACAGAACTCTGTTCTGCCTTAGCTGAGGAGCCTGAAATCTCACATTGGGATAATGGCCAAGCCCTGCGAGATGCGCTCGCAATAATGGCTCAAGCATCAAATCAAATACCAAGTTAATTTCGGGATTTCATGGGTAAGAAATATTTCTTCAAATTTGTATCCGAACCAAAAAACGACTTGCTCAGGTCAATTGTAGGCTTAGCATGCGTCGGTCAGGCCATCTCTGACGGCCATGAAGTTAGTGTATTCTTTGCCGGAGCAGGAACAAGATTGTTGGATGAGGAATTTATTGAAGAACTCAATCAAGAGATGGGTCCTGATTCAAAATTCATAACTCAATTGATGGAGAATATAATTGCAAACGCAGTCCTTTACTGCTCATTTGCATCAGTTAAGTCAACGCTTGGCTACAGTGAAGGAGACGGTGCTCTAATCGTCCCCGATGACCAAATCGAGTGGAGCGGCCCGCCTGGCGTAATCAAGCTGAGCGCTGACTCAGAAGTTCAGTTAGTCTACTGAAATTCTTCCTCTAGCATTTTTTTACATCTGTCCGCAATGGCTTGACCGACTTCGGAAGTACTAGCATCGCCACCAAGATCGTAGGTTACTACTCCGCCTTCTTCGAAATGTTCCTGAATTGCTTGTTGCAGTATGTCAGCACACTTATCCAAGTGAGTGTCCTTATTTCTGTATGCTAAAGCCTCAAACATCATCTGTACAGATTGGAGAGTAGCAATTGGGTTTACTACATTCTTTCCAGTATATTTTGGTGCTGAGCCATGCACTGGCTCAAACATCATGTGATTCGGGCCTAAATTTGCACTAGCAGCCATACCCAGCCCTCCTTGCAAGACACTTGCTAGGTCTGTGGCGATATCACCAAACATGTTTGGAAGGACTACGACGTCCAAATCCTCTGGATCTCTCATTAGCCACATTGTGAATGCATCAATGTATGCTGCATGAGTTTCGATATCCGGATTTTCTTCTGAAATCTCATTGAAAATCCCTCTGAATAATCTACACCCACGTGTTACGTTTGACTTGTCAACGCAAGTTACTGATTGTGGGACTCCCATTTTTCTATGGCGATGACGCGCTAAATCGAATGCGAAGTTGATGACTCGCTCACTTCCTTTACGGGAAATTGGTCTTGGATCCCATTCTACTTCTCCTTCAAGCCCAGGGAATTCTTCGATTACAATCGGCTCGTCCCTCTCTCCCTTGGCCTTCTGTTCCATTCTACGTAGAAGAGAGTGGTAGAGGCCTTCGGTATTCTCTCGAATCATTACCATGTCAACCATATCTGGTTGCCAAACTTGTTGATGCACTCCGTGTACCTTGTGTTTTACACCCGGGTAGAGTTTGATTGGACGGACATTAGCGTAGAGTTTGAGTCCGCTCCTAAGTCCAAGTATGACTTGGCCGCCTGCCATGTCACCATTTGGTAATCTAGCATCTGGCCAGCCGATAGCACCAAGAAGAATTGCGTCCGAATTGTCCCTACAGTGTTCGAACGAACCTTCCGGCCACTCCTCACCGGTTTCAAGATAATATTGACCACCACATGGAATTTCAGTTATTTCAAATGAAATTGGGCTATGTTGCTGAAAGGTCTCGATTACCTTCAGTGCCTCGGCAATGACCTCTGGGCCTGTCCCGTCGCCGGCCAATACAGTAAGACGGTAGCCTGTCATGAAACCTTGGCACTTCCTCATCATTCATCAATACAACCCATCCATTCCTTCGTGCAAAGAAACCCTTCAACGAGGAATTCCAAGGCGATATTTGATAGACGGTCACCGCGAACATGGTGACATGGACCGCAGCGGCGAGGAGGGTAGTGAATCTTCACGGATTGACGTGAACACATTGCCAGATTCATTAGTTCGTCTATGGGATACTATGTTGAGAATCGACCCCACTTGGGATTTAGCAGCATGGTTGGAAGAACGTGCGGATGATGAATTAGAATTAGTCGAAGCTCATCTTGGTCGTGAGCGTCTGAGACTTGAACAGCGACTTCACAGAATAGAGACTCTGGTAAAGAAGCTGAAGCGACAAAGAGAAGTTGCTGGGCCTGAATTGTTAAGAGATCCTCATCAGAAAAATCTCTTCGACATATTCGACAAATCGATCACGTCTCAAAAGTCAGAAGTGCCGTCTGAAGAGAACGACGAGCCCTTGGTTTCTGGCGGAATTATGGGAGTTGACGACGACCCTTTGTTAGCAATTGTTGCAGAACACATTCTAGGAACGATTGAGGTTGCTTCCTTGGAAGACGACAGCCCTGTGCATTTTGATGATTTTATTGATGCTCTGCAACCGATGGGGATTTCGGTTGATGAAGTCGATGAAGCAATCGCATATTTGCTACAACACAGTCAAATTATCGAAATTGAGCAAGATTTTTTCGGATTTACCCCCTAAAAAACCGCCTCGAGTGAGGTTGATTGCAACCGTTCCATTCAAAGTAGAGACCCATGTGGGAGGGCGCGTCGGTGCCATGGTTAGCGACGCTTCGGGATGGTATGCGCGACTGGATAGGTCGTGTGAGAATAGGATTGAACAGCTTGAACGTTGGCTAGATGCTTGGGAAGAATCGATCCGGCATAATATTCCAATTGCCGCTACAATGCCCAATGATTGGCCCACTCTACCTGCAGGGCTTCTATCCAATCCTGGCGCTGTTCTAGACCATATGTTGGCTCGCTATGATGCCGAAATCGATGGTCGGTCTCCGCGCGGGGCTTACGCGACTCCTGCTCGATTTGCGGATGCCATGTTAGCTGATGAGTTAGGAGAACGGGGTGCAGATAGCGAACAACCAGTACCTACTGGAATTTCACTTGCAGCCTTGCCACCTGGCTTCCGTGCTTTCGCAGCACAGATGAATGAAGCTAATTCGAAAGATGATGGAGACGAGGTTGACGAGGCGGTAACCGCCGGAAAGAAGACCGCCTCTGGTATCCCACTTCCATTTGCAGATCCTGCAGTTGGAGCTGGATTATTCCCTGAGCGTCTGCTGAAAGTTCACTCAGAAAGAATCGATGGTATGCCTGCCGCTACCAAGAAGGAGGATACAATCCGTCTGCTTTCGAAATTGCAACTCTTGGATATTTCAGATATTGCGGTTCGCTGTACCCGCAGAAGACTACTATTGGTTCTTGCAAAATCAGAGCTAATTGAGTTGGACGGCGAAGGGGACGAGTCTCGAATTGGAAGAAAACAGGCGGAAGAATTGCTTGAGACTAGCGTGCAAGAAGGAGATGCACTGCGAGGATCTTGGCCTTGGGATGAAAATCCCCGACTACTGATTTGCAACCCTCCATGGCTTCGAATCAAAGATCGATTCCGAGGTCACCCTGATGGAAGCCACCTGCGCAAGGAATTATCTCGTGAATTGCGCAGTATTACAGAACCGGATGGTAGACTCAGATTTAGTACACTTCTTGGAAATGTAAACCTGTACCGTTTGTTCTTAGAACGCTCCTTGCAGCTTGTCGAAGAAGGCGGTCGGGTTCGAATGATTGTTCCGGACTCATTGCTACGAGAGAAGAGCAGTATACCGCTTCGCCGACTGATGGTTGAGAGAAATAATTGGGATTCCGCTTGGTCGTTCCCTGAGAGTCAGAGGGTTTTCCCCGGTGTATCGCAAGGCGTTTTAGTCATCGCCATTTCAGTTGGCGGCGAGACTACAAAACTAACCAGTTGGGGTCCACTTGAGTCAACCGATGTACTTCCATCAGCCGGACTCGACCCTAAGTCACCTAAATTGGAATTGGAGCGCTCTACATGGGCTACCTGGACTGATAGAAATTGGGCTGTCCCTAGAATGCCTCGAAAAGAACATGAGCGGCGTAAGGTGCTGAACGCGATTTCACAATTGGCTGATTTACCTCGACTATCTGAGGACCATAATTGGCTGAATCCAAGTGGCGACCCTATCCGTGTGCGTGTAGGTGAAATAGACCAAACCACTTGGTCCGAAGACATTCGTGATTGGAAGCCGAGATCACGTGGAACTCCGTTTATTCGAGGAATTCACTTCAGTCTGGAGAAGGGTAAGGTATCCATTAACCACCCTGGATACACATCATCTATCCCTAGAGACGCATTGGAGCGCTCTCAGGCAATGTGGAAAGGACCAATAGATGCAAGAGGCATTAGTCGCATCGCCTGCCAGGCAATTGTAAATGCTCAGCAAGATAGGAGACTTCGTTGGGTCGTTGTTCCACCAGACTGTGTTCTTGGTAACTCAGTGAACTTCCTAGAACTGCCAGAGGCCGTACAAGATAGTCTAGCTGAAGAGTATGGAACTCTAGAGCAAGGTTTGTTGTGGTTGGCCGAACATCTCAATTCCGATACCCTAGACCTATGGTCAAGAGCTTGGGCAGCCAATAACAACGTCAACAACTACGAAATTGAGAACTTACCATTCCCACCACCGGTTAGCGTAACTCAAGTTGAACTTCGTTGAATCGGCTGATTCACAGATTTTTGTCTGAAGAGTAATTGCTATTTCTTCCTTGAAACAATGAACTCCTCGGCCTTCCGAAGGACTTCATGCTCCATTGCTTCCACCTTAACCACATACTCGTTGTTACTTCGGCCTCTTTCTGTGAAGACCGGAACCATGGATGTCCATACCCCTTCACCTTTGATTCGGGAATATAGTGCAGCTACTAGATGAATTGCAATTAGGACATAACTCAAGTCCGCGGAGAATCCGTGCAAACCGATTGCTACATCCATGGCCAATCGATCTTCTCCTATACCTTGGGTATGGAGCCATGCTATGGCTAGTCCAGTAACCGGAAGAAGGATGAGGCAGAGATACATTGCGACATGCATCAGACGAGCGAAGCGCTTGTGATAACGATGGATTGGTAAAACCGAACCTTGGAAGGTTTCGAAGCGCCGCATGTAGCCATAGCGGATTACAACAAGTAACAAAAAGACGCTAGCAAAGATGATTTCAAATCTCAATAAGGCTGCATCCTCCAATTGTGAAAGATCATCAATTTGCTTGAAAATCCCGTAGGCATAAAGCAGCACAAAACCCCAATGTAGAGACTTCCCGAGGAAAGTGTGCTGCGTGCCCATAGAAAACAAAGACGTATGATGCTACTTTACGACTTTCTATTCCCTGTGATGAATTAGAAAGATTGATTCTCCCTTCTGCCTTGTACTCATGTTGTCTGATTTTCGATTTGTGTCAGTTTAGCGGAAAGTAGTCGGCTTGAGTCCGGAAATTAATTTCCGTTACGCGGAGTAATAGAATCGAATTGACCAAACTAGTTATTACGGCTACATTGCGTACGTAGGGCCGTTCCGTCGCGTTCAACATAAGGGTCAGAGGTGAGAATATGGGAATTCATCCAAAAATCGGCATAACTGGACTTCCACGTTCCGGTAAGTCCGCCGTCTTGGAAAAAGTTGTCAGTATGATCATCGAAGAGCGCAAACAGGACAAAAGGGCTCGTAACGAAGACCCGAATCTAAAGCCGATTGTTGGAGGGATGAAAACTCGAACAATAATGGAAGATGGTCAACGTGTTGGATTCGAATGTGTGGACATAGTAACCGGTGATTCTGCGGTCATGGCACACCGAGAAATTGACTCACGAACAAGAATTCTAGGGTATGGAATAAATCCTGAAGCCCTCGATGAAATAGGCGTAGCTGCAATTCAGCGAACGATGGATGAGTGTGAGCTGTTGGTCGTTGATGAAATAGGTAAGTTCTCAGTCGAGAGTGAAGAATTTGTCGAAATAGTCAGAGAAGCACTGAAGGCAGATATGCCAACAATCTTAACCCTGCACAAGAAGAGTCGACATCCGCTTCTACAAGATATTCGAAGGCGAGACGATGCACGTATCCTCGAAGTAACACCTGTAAATCGTGCTCTGCTTCCTTACAAGATTCACAAATTAGTCAGAGAAACCTACTGATTGAGCGAGGCATTCATGCCATTTGGGTTGCTCAGAGAGTCAGATGGATTCACCGGCGGGCCGACTTCAACGAGTGTTGATTGGTATCATGATACCTACAGCATTCCTTACTGCACTCGCGCTCGCTGAGGGGAGAATCGAATTAATCGGCTGCGAAGGGGATACGTGCAATAGCACTAGTCAGATTGCCCTGGTTTTACCAGCAATCGTGCTATTGTGCTTGATTGGTCTCGCGATTTTACGATTTTCAGGAGACAAAGATTACGGTAGCGGTATGCTAGATAGATGGTTCAGCAGAGAGCCCGAATCGGTCATGAGAGAACGGCTCGAGGAAGAGAGATTCGAAGCTAGTGATGAGGGTCTTGGTTCCCGCTGGGCCGAACTTGAGAAGAAGAATCTCGAGGAGCAATACGGTGAAGAAGAGTGAATTCTTTACTCGATTGAGTCTAGTTCACGAATCGAAACCTTGACCCCTCGTTCTATACTCGCACACTCGATAACATGAGCGAAGTGCCCGCTGAATTGAGATATACACCCGAGCATGAATGGATTCGAATAGAAGGCGACATGGCCACTATTGGGGTAACCGATTACGCTCAAGACGCACTAACCGATGTGGTCTGGGTAGAATTACCAGAAGTCGGAATGTCAGTTGGAGCTATGGAGTCCTGTGGAAGTGTCGAGTCTGTAAAATCGGTTAGCGAAATCTACGCACCAATTGCAGGTGAAGTTACTGAAGCCAACGAAAGTCTCGAGGATGCCCCGGAACAAATCAACCAAGATCCATACGGTGATGGTTGGATTTGGAAGATGACAATCAGTGATGCTGGAGAGCTAGATAGCCTTCTCGACGCGGCAGCGTATAGCGAACTGATTGGTGAGTGAGTATCGTGGTTGCAGCCCTCCACATTTACGTGGATGGCTCATGTGAAGAAAATCGAAATGTCACTGCAGAAACCCCTGCTGGCTGGGGATTCTGTGTCGTTGAAGGCGATACTGGCCTAGGAAGAGGTCGAGGTGAAATTGTCACCGAAGGTTCGGGTTCAGTAATTACAGTCGAGTCTTCGAATGCTTTCATCGGGGCTGAAGTTGGCTCAAATAATACTGCTGAGTTGAGTGCCATCGCCGCTGCTCTCAGTTGGCTACTGAAGCAAGGAGGAGGTAGTTCGGTAGTCATTCGCGCCGATTCACAATATGCACTCAATATTGCCAATGGACAGTGGAGAGCGAAGAAAAATCGTAATCTGGCCGCACATGTGAGAACACTTTGGGACGAAGTCTCAAGTTTACGGGAATTATCTGGAGAACATGTTCGAGCACATCGTGGACATCGTTGGAATGAGCGTGCTGACCATTTAGCATTCAGAGCGATGAGTGGCCAAGAGCCATTGCCGTTGCAATTTTGGAAGCCGGGTCAGAGATAATCTGCTTATTCTTCCGAACTTTTGTCTGCCAGAGGCCCTAAGGCTAACATTGAGTACACACCCGATAGAGAAATCAAGAGGCCGATTAGTAGCAAAACCAATCCGGTTGGTTCTGGAAGATATTCTTGTAGAGGATTTCCTGCTGCCCATGAGAGAATTATTGTGAAAACACCGACTGCAAGAACCTGTTTTGAGGATTTTTCAGGATCTTGCCAGTTGTCTAACCAAGGAATCAGGCCTTTCCGATTAAAAGTAAATCGATACCAAGCAACGTACCAAAACCCTAGGCCTGTCATTCCAATTATTCCTAAGGTAAAGGATTCTGAGTCCCATGGTCCAGGGAATGAAAAACCTAGAATCATGGTGTTGAGAATTAGAAGAGAGCCGATGATTGCTGGAACGGATCCACTAACCTCCGTCTCGTTTGCCACGACACTTCGAACAGGTATCTGTCCTTCAAATCGACTAAGCAGAAAAGTCATTCATCGATTCCTTTTGGCAGAATTATGAAGAATGGTTTGGTTTGGGAAAAATCCGTCGACCAAGCCCATCTTGATTTGAGGTTCGATGTCCTTCGTGAAGGATTACCGAGAGGGACTGAACACTATCCTGAAATCGATGAAGACCCTAGAACAACCTTCTTGTGTGCTTATGAAAATGGGGAACTAATTGGATGCTCAACTCTTCAGGTGGATAGAAGAGAAGGTTGCAAATTCCGAATTAGGGGAATGGCGGTCAGATCTGAGCACCGGAACAAAGGGGTTGGAACTAAGATAGTAAAAGGATTGCAAGACTTCGCTAGAAGTCAAGGCTCTGGCATATGGTGTAATGCCAGAATCAAAGCAGTCCCAATGTACGAAAGGTGTGGCTTCGTAATTATCTCGGATTTGTTCGAAATCGAAGGAATCGGGCTCCATCATGATATGCAATGGATACTTTCTGATTGACTTACATCATAATGTTAGCAGTGAAAACCAGTCCGACTATCAATGTGACAGTGATGACGAAGACGTTGAACGCGTTGGGTGTCATCTCCTCGATACCAGCTCCGTAGCCGGTCATTCCGTCTTCAACTCCTTCATCCCTCATTCTGTAATATGCGTACAACACTAATAGCATCGCAACTGGCCCCGCAAGACTATCAATTACAGATTGATCGGAAACCGGCCTTGTTATCTCCCCAACATTGTCAACTAATGCCATGTAAGTCGATATGGTAGCAGTGATTAGGAAGAAGATCCCTGGATGTAATATCGACCACTTTCCTTTGGGTCCGTCCAATACAACCATTGCGGTCCAGAGTGTGTAGACTAAGAATAGCGAACCACTTACAGCTACTGTCACCTCAGATGGAGCTCCCAGACCCGCATCGAGCATTTCCTGACTTACCTCTCCTAATTCGAAGGCAGCTATTCTCTCCGCGGGCATGACGATGGACATGAAGCTGTACCAAACCCCCATTAGAACCACAATTAGCATAGCCACAAGTGACGGCTTGTCCTCTATGTTCAAACCCATCCTAAATTCAGATAGGCCATCGTCTACCTCATCCTCGGCCTTGAGCAGGTAGTAGGCCGCTATGTATACCACAGTAGTTATCGGAGCAACATATTTTGGTGTCTCGGAAGAGTCCAAGTCTCCCCAATAGGCCCACATTGTAACAGACATTACAACGAAACCCAAAATTACTGGTATCATAATCTTCCACATTCCCTTTGCCCCCTCATTAAGGATTAGCATTGTGGACATGAATACACCAAACATCAGTACCCCATTGAAGGCGGTCTCAGGCCCCCCATTTCCATAAGAGGTCATTCCGGCAGATGTATCATTGGAAAATCCGAGAGTAAAGCAGCCTTCACCTCCCGTAACATAACAATCGGCAAATAGCATGAAGTTTAACGAGTAAACTATCGCTACAAGTGCACTGATAACAAGACAAATTTTCGCAGGGGTGGATTTGATTCTATCAAACATTGCTCCAAAGAGTGAAAGTAGGCACTTAATACTCTCTTCAATTCGAAGTGTATATTTTATGTCGTCAGAGTTCCATTTTGGTAATCCAAAAAAGCCTGATGAATTTCCTCTTTCGTGTTCATCACAAATGGTCCGTATCGCTCGATTGGTTCATTTAATTCTGGACCTGCAAA
>Ga0163109_10000088_pt1 | contig 73990 bp, 71 predicted proteins | sample CRUFie1St13metaG_FD_108704 | JGI IMG/M metagenome (GOLD analysis project Ga0163109, IMG submission 108704) | Marine microbial communities from the Costa Rica Dome - CRUD Field 142mm St13 metaG | ecosystem: Environmental > Aquatic > Marine > Oceanic > Photic zone | place: Costa Rica: the Eastern...
CACGGCCATATGGTCGAGGTTGCTCAAGATCAAATCCACTGCGGCATTGTAATCTCTATCGGTCGCGGATTTATTCGGCTGAATGGGATCAGTATAACCCTTTCTCGCTGCACGCTCGCGCTCTTTTTCCATGTAGGCGCCGCGAACAATCTTTACACCATAAATGAACCCTTCTTTCTGGGCCAAGGCTCGGGCATCTTTCAACTGCTGCAAGCGGTCGTGGCGGTAGAGCTGTGCCGTGTTGTAGACCAGGGCGCGCTCGCCGTTGAATTGTTTCATGTAGTGGATGACCAGCTCATCCACGGCTGGCTGAATCCAACTTTCTTCCGCATCGACCATCACGGGCACCTCAAGTTCATGTGCCTTGGCAAAGATCTCGTCGTAACGGGCCTTCGTGCGCTCCCAAGCTGCCGCCTCTTTTTCGCTGAGCGTCTGGCCTAGGCTTACCTTTTCATAGATGGCAATGCTGCCTAATCCCGTAGGTTTAAACACGCTGAAGGGCACGTCGGCATTGGCCGCGGCAAACTCCATGGTATGAATGGTAGTGGCCAGGGTACGGTCAAAGTCGGATTCCTGGGCCTTACCTTCCACGCTGTAATCCAAGATGGCACCGACCTGGCCTTGAGCCAAGCGGTCGATCTGATGTTGACATTCTTCGATGGTCTCGCCGCCACAAAATTGACGGAATACCGTGGCCTTTACGATACCTTTAATAGGTAAGCGCATGGCTAGGGAAGCGAGGGTCATATTTTTAAGCGCACCGACCACTCTGGGAGAACTCAGGGTAGCGAACAACAGTCGACTCTGTTGTAGGTCAGCATTGGTTTTCATACTGAATGCCACCTCTGTATTGGTGAAGTCAATCATCTGCCTGTGAATTGGACTCCAAATATAGGTTTCAAATCGTACTTTTGGTATGTGAAACAGCAAGGAACAGCACCGGTTTATTCAGCTTCGGGATATGCAGCATTGGATGCCTATGTCAAGGCCCAGCGCCCGTCGAAAACGTTCCTGTTGGTGGACTCAAATACCAGTGCTTGTTTGCCAGGTTTTGTGCGCCAATTACCTCATCTCGACGGTAATTTCGAAATCCTTGAAGTTGAATCCGGCGAGGAAAGCAAATCCATAGAAGTGGCCTCAGGACTGTGGTCCGTGTTGTTAGAATATGGCGCCGACCGCAATAGTCTGATGATCAATGTAGGGGGTGGGGTCGTTCTCGACCTTGGCGGTTTTGTGGCGAGCACTTTCAAGCGCGGCATCCCCTTCATCAGCGTACCCACCTCGCTGCTCGCCATGGTCGATGCTAGCGTGGGAGGGAAGACGGGAATCAACCACGACGGTATTAAAAACCAAGTAGGCACCTTCACCGATGCCGAACTCGTTTTGATTGACCAGTCCTTCTTGAGCACCTTGCCGGAAGAGGAATGGCGCAGCGGGCACGGCGAGATGATTAAGCACAGTTTGTTATCAGGGCTAAATTGGCCCCAAGTACTTCAATGGACGCCCCAAACCCTGAACGACGCGCACCTCAAACAAAGCGTGGAGACCAAGCTGGCCATTGCGCAATCTGATTTTAAAGAGAACGGCCAACGCAAGGTCCTCAATCTTGGCCACACCTTTGGCCATGCCTGGGAATCTTGGTGCGCCGAACACAGCCCCATCAGCCATGGTGCGGCAGTCATTCAAGGCCTTCATGTGGCGCTATACCTTAGCGATCAACACGATGCCCTCAACGCCATAGGCCAAAGTTACCCGTGGACCAAGGTGGACGAAAATGCCCTCGATGCCCTGTGGAAGCTAATGCAAGCCGATAAGAAAAATGCCGAGGGGCAAGTGCGCTTTGTGCTGCTGGAAAATATCGGCAATCCTACCTTTGATTGTCCTATTTCCAGGGACCAATTCCGTGCTGCTGTTCAACACCTGAATTCCCTCTAATGGACGCGTTGCTCCATCTCCCTAAGCATTCCGGTATCCTAGAAGGTACCGTGGATTTACCGCTAAACAAAAGCCTGGCGAACAGGGCCCAAATCCTTGCTGCCCTATACCCGCACCTCACCCTAAGGACCATTACAAAGGCCGAAGATTCGCGCTTCCTCGCCCAAACTTTATCCTCCGATGAGCGCGACCTCCACGTTGGCGCCGGCGGCACCACCTTGCGCTTCGCCACGGCTTACTGGGCCACCCAACCGGGTGCCCTCAAGGTCCTCAGCGGCACCGATGCCCTGAACAGCCGACCCATCGCAGAACTGGTCGACGCCCTCAATGCCCTTGGGGCAGATATTACCTATGAAGGGAAGGACCAGCACCCTCCGCTGCGCATTAGCGGGGCCTTACTCACCCGTTCCTCCCTCACCCTCGGAACCCTAAGAAGTTCCCAATTCCTCACCGCCCTAATGCTCATCGGCCCCGCACTCCCCAACGGTCTGAAGCTCACCTGGGAATCCTCGCCGTCCCGGAGTTATGTGGAAATGACCGTGGCGATGATGAAGGAATTGGGCTTTGACATCACCCTAGACGATAACAGTGCGACCATGGCGCCCTACACTGCTACAACCTCGCGTACCATTGCGCTCGAACGCGACTGGTCCGCCCTGGCTTTCTGGTGCGAGGCCGTCGCCTTATCCACCTCCGCCTCACTTTTCTTTCCCGGCCTTCAACCCCATAGTCTCCAAGGCGACCGCAAGGTCCTCGACTACTTTGAACCGCTCGGCGTCGGCCATACGTTCACCTCTGACGGCCTCCAACTCACTAAAAAGAGCACCCTGGCCTACGGCAAACTCGTCTACAACCTCGAGCAATGCCCAGACCTTGCCCAAGCGCTAATCACCACATGCTTTGCCCTTCGCCAGCCAATGGAAATCTTCGGACTCTCCACCTTGCCCCACAAGGAATGTGATAGATTGCAAGCCCTGGTGGACCTCGCAGCGCAATTAGGCATTCCGGTTCAAGCCACGGACCACAGTCTCGCCTGTACTTCGTACCCGGAAACATTCGCAGCCCTGGGCCCGCAACTTTCCCGTGAAGACCACCGCGTCGCCATGTCACTCGCCCCGCTTTCCATGCTCATGCCCCTGTCCATCGAGCATCCGGAGGTAGTGGCCAAGAGTTATCCTGATTTTTGGCAGCACTGGGGCCAATTCTCCTAAATCCCACCGCAGCGACCCGACCACCTCGGGCGCTTCTCCTACATTCCAGCTGCCCAGCAGTGCCATTCCCCTATACCGCCAGCCCACCGCGCCACCGAAAAAATCATCGTACAGCGCCATGCTAGGAATTCTCCCCGGCATATACGGCATAGTCATCCAAATAGGTCCCTGCGGCACCTCCGCCGCCGCCCACATCCACTGCCACCGGTGCTCGCCCCTTATCACCTCCTTCCTCACGCTCACCCCTCGGCTACGACCGTGACCGTAGCCTTGCATCTTGAACCCATCGTTCTCGTAACTCACCACCGTTCTCACCCATTCCTTCTTGGCCACTAACACCTGCCAACGCTCTTTTTACCACCGCGCACTGACCTGTCCCGCCCGCCAATTCCATTGCCAATCCCCCCAAACTTGCCGCCCGCTCATCAGCAAATTTGGGACCCACTGTGCTCCCTCGCGCTCCACCGCCCCGAACAACCACATGTTGTCACTGCGATAGAGGGTTTGCACACCCCACCGAGCGTGCCAGTAGCTTTGGGAAGCTAGGGCCGTTCGGGCGGGGGTGAGTTGGGCTTGTATCCAACAGTTCTCTTTGATCCAGAGTCCGTATTGCCCCTAAATTCGGGTGGAGGAATAGGGTTTGAGTTGTTCATGGTGGACTTGAAGACCGATGTTGCCATTGCGGTAGCCGACTCGTGTGGAAAAGGCGCCTTCATAACCGTAGCCTTCAAAGAAAACCGATTGCGTGCTCGAGGGAGGAAGGTCAAAGGGATGGATGTGAGCTAGGTATAGCCACAACACAAGAGGTAGGGACATGGGAAGAGGTTTCCAAATAAATTGGACCCTAATCTTTAAAATTCCAAAAAATGTGGAAACCTAAAAGTTATACTAGTAGTAACTGACGAGCTCTATTTGGAAAGCGATAGGGCTGTAGCCCGGTACGGTACTTGCACCTTCTTTGCCGTAGCCCAGCTCCGATGGAAATACGATCACGCCGCGTCCGCCTTCTCCCAGGGCTTGAAGGCCTTGCTGGAAGCCTTGTACCAAAAACGGCATGGCCACGTGATCAGAGGCGTACCAACCTGCAGAGAATATTGTACTATCGAGCAAATAGCCAATATGCTTAAAGCTCACTTCGTTCGAGCTGTCAGGAACTCGGTTGAGATTGCCCTCCTTTGTGACGTGGTAATACAAACCTGTGCCGGTGGCGGTAAAGTCTAATCCTGTAGTAGCGATATAATCTTCGATTTCAGCGATTTCGCGGTTGAAGCGCTGTTCATCGGTAGTACACGAAGCAAATAATAAAAGCCCTAGGGCAATGGCTGCAATTCCTTTCATAGGACAAAAGTAATTAAGAATTGATTCCCTAACATTGTGTTATGAAATGGTTTCCGGGAATTTTCTTGCTTTTTCTCGTTCCTGTATTGCAGGCGCAGGACCTCGGCCGTGCTCAGGGCTTCCCTGCAGATCCGGTCATTAGTGCCGCGTACGATGGCGATCGGTTGTATTTGGGAACCCAAGGTTCTGGCGTATACGAACTGCTCGACGGATTCATTCGGCCTAGCGCTCGCTTTAAGAACTTCAACCGAAGCTCGATTTTTAGTTTTTCCGTTAGTGATAGCGGGTTGGTACCAGAGGTTCAGGGTGATTTACAAGCATATCCCTTGGAGGTTACCAACGATGATGGCACAAAATATATCATCACTGCCGATGGAGTTCGAATAGTGTATAGTGATGCTGCCACGCAGATTAGTGATAAAGCCTCTGGAATTTGGCGCATGACGTTAGGATTTGAGCGATTGAATTTTTTGAGAATAGGATCAGAATTGGTCACCTTAGACGCAACAGGTTATGAGCTCAATCGGCAGAATTTTAAAGGCCTAATCTTTGATCTTGGCCCCACAGACTACGGATTGCTGCTGAGTGCCGAAAGCGGTTATTATCAGTGGAATCATGATGAATCTGCATGGAAGAAAGTGGGTTCAGGTATGCCCATTTTCGCTTTCGACGGAGCCAAAGCGCGCACGCCACTGGGTCATATTGCACTAAATAAACTGCTCGATGGACAGTGGATCATGGACGATTTCGAGCCCATGCCCGAGCGTGAGTCGCATCCGACATACTACGATGTAGATACCGCAGATGAGCTGTACTATGGTGTATATGCCGACGGTATTGATGTGTTCAACGAAGATGACATACGGTACATTCTCGGTATGGCTCGTGGCTTGCCCGCTTTTCGACCTGGAAACTACGATATTGCCGTGATCAGCAATGATTTGTGGGTAGCAACACCTATGGGGTTGTGGAAATTTGATAATAAAGGGGTGCCCAATTCCCTTCGCCACCTCCACATCGACTTTACCGCCAATGGCCTTACCATTCCCTCTTTCGACGACCTCGAGGTGGAGCCGGCCTCTATAGGCTTCACCACGACGCATAAAAAATCCTCCTCTGCCCCAATTCACGGGCGCTACCGTATCAATAGCGATCCTTGGAACACCTTTACCCCCGGTGAACCCGTCCTATTCGTGCGTCCCGCCCCGGGCAACTATACCCTCGACATTCAAACCAGCCATAGGTTGGATTTTGAGCAAGGCATGAACGCCCACTATGAGTACCGCATCTCCGCGTGGTGGTACAAACGTCCACTGTTCTGGTCCATCGCCATCATCCTTATCGCTTCGGGAATTTGGTACAGACAGCGCAAAGCCAAGATTCAGATTCAAGAAAAGCTTGAACTTCAGGAGCGATTGGCCGATACAGAATTAGCGAGCAAGCGCTTGCAGATGAATCCTCACTTCCTCTTCAACGCCCTGGACGCCATTTCGAATTTCATCTTTAAAAATCAACCCAAGGATGCGGTGCAGTACATGGGAAAATTGGCCAAGATGATGCGCCTCACCCTCGACAGCTCACGCAGTACCTCCATGGTTATAGCGGATGAAAAGGAACTCATCGAGAAATACTTAGATCTCTGCATCTTGCGTTACGGCACCTTCAAAACTTCCGTCGAAGTGGACGATGATTTAGATCCATACGATTACCACGTGCCGCCAATGCTCGTTCAGCCGTTGGTGGAAAATGCCGTGCAGCATGCCATTCGGCCTTTGTTGGCGGAGGGTAAGGAGGGCACTATTAGGGTCCAATTCTCACTTCAAGGCCCATCCGTCCAAATCACCATCATCGACAACGGCTCGGGTTTTGACCCCGCGCAGAAAGCCTCAAAAAGTCATGGTTTGGTGATTATTGAAGAACGCCTTCACCTACTCTCCAAAAAGTATGGAGGTGAGTTCTCGTTGCACTGCAACAGACTGGGCGAAGAACATTCACCCGATGGAATGCAGGTTTCACTCATTCTAACTATGGAAAATGACGGCTAACCCGTACATTAGAATTAAATCTTAACCGCCCATGCGTGCACTCTTGTTAGACGATGAACGTCCCGTTTTGGAGGCCCTTCAAGGGAAGCTCAACCTCTTCTGCCCAGAGGTAGAGGTCGTTGCATTATGTCAAAATGTGAAAGAAGCTCTAAAAGCATTGCACGAGGAAGATGTCGATGTCATTTTCTTGGATATCAACCTCAATGGAGAATCCGGTTTCGATCTGATCGATCAGTGGAAAGGTGACGATCTCCCAGGTTTGATTTTCACCACCGCCCACGATGAGTTTGCCATTCAAGCCATCAAGCACGCGGCGTTGGATTACCTATTAAAGCCTATTGATGCGGAAGATTTAGTCAAGGCTGTACGAAAGGCAGGGGATTCAAGAATCCCAGCCCAGCAGGCGAGCATTGCAGCTGCAGCATCGAAGGAGGCACCGAAAAAACTGGTCATTCCTACGACAGAAGGAATGTACATTCTCAATGTCAATGAGATCGTCCGTTGCGAAAGCAGTTCGAACTATACCCAGTTCTTCCTGAATAACAAAACCTCCGTACTCGCTTCGAAGACGATGAAGGAGTATGAAGCCTTGTTGCGTCCCGCTGGGTTTGAGCGAGTGCATAAGAGTCACCTTGTTAACCTAGAAATGGTGAGCCGATACGTCAGCGCAGATGGTGGATACCTGTTATTGCATGATGGGTCTACAGTCCCGGTGAGCAATAGGAAGAAGGAGCTATTGATTTCTCACTTGAAACGATTGTAGATGCCCGCCCAATATGCCCTTTCATACTATCTAGGTAGCGCTATTTTGGGCAGCTTGCTCTTGTCGGTATTGGTTATTTTGTTGGTCAATATTCCTAATGATACGTTTTACCTCGACGGGACTGGATTCGTATTCTTAATAAGTTGTGGAATCGCGATGGTTGGTTCATTGCACTTTCATGCGTGGTTGAATTGGGTATGGTATAAAAAGGAAGGTAGTCAGCCGTACGAAGATTTTTTCCAATCATTCCTTCGCAAGTATTGGGTTGGGAGTACGCTTTGTCTTGTACTCCTTATATGTCGCGTATGTCGTTTATTTTATTCTTGAGATTCAAGAAAACGGAGGTGATACAATGGGCTTTATGAAGGCCGTGAACATCATACCATTACTTATACTCTGGATATCCTATGTCCCTTTGGGATGGTGGATCATCAAACGATTGAAAGGGGCGATGCAGCCTATTGAAACCGACGTTTAATACGTCACCTCAGCCTTTTGTTCCTTACTTAAAGTACTTAGCCTTAACCTCGTCAGCGCCTTTGAGCACTTTCTCTTTCAGGCTTTCTTTATAGGCTACAACGCGCTCTAAAACCGCTGCATCCGAAGATCCTACAATCTGTGCGGCAAGGATACCTGCGTTCTTGGCACCATCTAATGCTACCGTAGCTACAGGAACGCCACCCGGCATTTGAAGAATAGAAAGTACGCTGTCCCAACCGTCGATCGAATTTGAACTGTGTACGGGAACGCCTATAACTGGAAGCGGGCTAACTGAAGCCACCATACCTGGGAGGTGTGCTGCACCGCCGGCACCGGCAATGATAGCTTTAATGCCTCTATTGTGCGCGTTCTGACCGTAATCCATAAGCTTCTCTGGCGTGCGGTGGGCACTCACGATATCAACTTCATAGGCTAGGCCTAATTCGTCCAATACATCGATAGCTTGTTGCATAACTGGCAGGTCTGAAGTGCTGCCCATAATGATTCCGATCATGACTATTTGCTTTTGACCAATATACTATTCTTTGCCCACTCGGCGCGCTTGCGGGCTTCATCTCTATCTTTTGCCACTACCGTGACGTGTCCCATTTTACGGAAAGGACGTGTTTGCGCCTTGCCGTAAATGTGGATGTTTACCCCTGGCTCTCCGAGTAACTCGTCGTACCCTTGATACACTACATCACCGCTATATCCTTCTGCACCTACTAGGTTCGCCATCACGCCCGCTGCTTTCAGCTCGGTAGAACCTAGGGGCAGGTCGAGGACGGCGCGAACGTGCTGTTCGAATTGGCTCGTGTAACAAGCTTCAATGGTGTGGTGCCCGCTGTTGTGCGGACGCGGGGCTACTTCGTTGACTAAGATCTCTCCGTCGGCAGTGACGAACAACTCGACTGCGAGTAGGCCGCAGATTTCGTAGGCTTCCGCAGTACGGATGGCAATATCGTTGGCTTTTTGCTGCATAGTTTCGTCCAAAACGGTAGGACAGAGTACGTATTCTACTTGGTTCGCTGTAGGGTGGAATTCTTGATCTGCTACAGGGAAGGTCTTCACCTCGCCACTTTCGTTGCGGGCGACAATCACACTTACTTCTAGTTCAAAGTCCACAAATGCTTCGAGCATGCCCGGGGCATCTGAGATATGTTGTACATCTTCTTCGCTACGGCAAACTACCACGCCAAAACCGTCATAGCCACCGGTGGCAGCCTTCCACACAAATGGGATGGGCCAACGCTCGCGAGCAGCTTCAAATTCGGCCTTGCCTGAGACCATCTCAAAACGTGAGGTGGGGATGTTTTGGTCGGCGTAGAATTGTTTTTGCTTGGTCTTGTCCTGGATGAGCTCGAGGCTATCTGGGTTTGGATGTACCTTCTTGCCTTGGGCGCGAAGGTCCCTCAATGCTTGTACGTTGACGGCTTCAATTTCAATACATACGGTATCACAATCGGCGGCAAATGCCATGACGGTATCGTAATCTTGAAGTGAGCCTACTTGAAATTCGTTGGCTCCAAACTGTGCTGGGGCGTTGGGAGAGGGATCGAGCACTTTCGTGCGGATGTCAAATTTGCGGGTGGTGTAGAGCATCATTTTGCCCAATTGGCCCCCGCCTAAAATTCCCAATTTATAATCTGTCGAGAAGATATTCTTTGCCATGCGTGCCCCATTGTTTGTGGCAAAGGTAATTAATCTGCAGGGTCTATGCGGGCGACCAAGGGGATGGTATATAATCTTTTATTCCCAAGATCCATTACGAGTGCTCTAGTTCGGTGACGTTCTTGGTAGCGGAAGCGGCGCGTTTTGAAGTGAAATTCATCGCCAGGCGCCAAATCTTGTAATAGTATCTGGTCGTCCTCGCCATCGAGCTGCAACAAGATGCTCTGTAGACTTGGATCACCACCCACAGCGCTTTTCGGGCGCGCCGCATGGTGCAGAATTGCCTTTTTATATGCCTCAGGCCAGGGATGTGCCTCAGCTAGCGAAATCAACAGTGCTCCGAAACATTGTTTCCATTCTTTGCCGTGTGGAGCGGCCCTGCGGCCGTACTTTTCCCAAGTGATGAGGTGGGCGAGTTCGTGAACGAAGGTGGTGAGGAATTGGTAGGGGCCTAAATTCCCGTTCATGGTAATGCTCGAGCGTTTTCCTGGCTTTGGTGGCCTGAAATCACCAAGTTTGCTCTTGCGGGGACGCGTGATTTTTAAATCAAAATCATAGGGAGCCGTCCAAGCTTCCATTAATGGTAGCACATCACCAGTAGGTAGTAGCGGTTGGATGATGCTGAGGTCCATTTAAGCCTTAGTCGGTTGTTCTACAGGTTGTTGAGAGAACGATGGGCAATCGCAATCTTTGGCAGTACCGCAGCTGCTCAATGCCAATGCAAAAAGGGCGATACAAATGGTAGCAATTCTCTTCATAACATACGAGTTTGTCCTTCAAAGAAACTGTAAATTAGCCATATGATCACGAACTTTTTTGAGGGAATGGGTGCTTATGTGCTGCTGATGACGAAAGTCTTCCGCAGACCCGACCGTTGGCGACTGTTCATGCGCTCTTTGGTGCAAGAGATTCGTTTGTTGGGCCTTGATTCCATCAGTATTGTGGTCATTTTAAGTGTCTTCATGGGTGCGGTTGTGACCATTCAAACGGCCTTTCAACTAAGCGATGACCCGCTGATCCCTACGTATTACATCGCCATGGCGACGAGGGAAAGTATTACTCTTGAGTTCAGTCCTACTGTGGTTAGTTTGATTTTGGCCGGTAAAGTTGGTTCTAACATAGCCTCAAGTTTAGGAACGATGCGTGTTTCAGAACAGATTGATGCCTTGGAGATTATGGGAGTGAATAGTGCTAGCTTTTTGATTTTACCTAAAGTAACTGCCCTTGTTTTATTCAACCCAGTTCTAATCATCCTTTCCCTTTTTCTTGGATTATGGGGAGGAGCCATGGCAGGTGATTTATTAGGATTGGTTCCTTTTCAAGAGAGTATAATGGGTTACCGCCTAGAGTATATAGTCTTTGAAAACGCCATTTATGGATTAATTAAGGCAACAGTCTTTGCTTTTATCATTGGAAGTGTAAGCGCGTATTCTGGTTACTCAGTAAAAGGAGGTGCCGTCGAAGTGGGAATTGCGAGTACTAACGCTGTAGTTCGTTCGTGTCTGGCGATTATTTTGGCGAATTATTTATTGACAGATTTAATCCTTACCTCATGATTCAAGCCAAGGGCATTGTAAAGAGTTTTGGTGAGAACCACATACTCAAGGGTATTGATGTTGATTTTATTCAGGGTCAAACAAACTTGATTATTGGTCGCTCAGGATCGGGTAAAACCGTATTTCTAAAGTCTATTCTGGGTCTTTTTGAGCCGGATCAGGGCTCTATACATTACGGAGACGAGGTTCTGGGAGAAATGACTAAAGCACGTCGAAAGACCTTGCGTCAAGAGATTGGAATGGTATTCCAAGGCGGAGCATTGTTCGACAGCATGACAGTGGCGGAAAATATTCGCTTCCCTCTAGAGATGTTTGCGGTTATGACCGAACATGAAAAAGACGAGCGCGTGAAGTTTGTAATGGATCGTGTAAGATTGGAAGGTGCAGCTGATAAGTACCCTAGCGAGATTTCTGGGGGGATGCAAAAGCGCGTTGCTATTGGTCGCGCCATCTCCATGAACCCAAAGTACCTATTCTGTGACGAGCCAAATTCAGGTTTGGATCCTGAGACGGCCATTGTGATTGACCAATTAATCCAAGAGCTTACTTACGAGTTCAATATGACGACCATTGTCAATACTCATGATATGAACTCTGTATTGGAAATAGGGGATCACGTGATTTTTGTAAAGGAAGGTCACAAAGTATGGGAAGGAACAAATTCTGAAGTACTGGGTAGTACCAATGCAGATGTAGAAGAATACGTCTTCAAGAGCAAGCTGTTCAAGCAGGTACGCCAAGCATTTCGAGAGTAAAAATTGGGCACAAAAAAACCGGGCTCGGAAGAGCCCGGCTTGGGTATTTCTGTTAAGCGAGTAAGGCTTATTTGATTGAAATGCGCTCTACAACGTTGATGCCCTCGCCTTCTACAGAAAGTAAGTACATTCCTTTTGCTTGATTGCTTAGATCAATAGTCTTGCGGTTACCAGTCAAGAAGTTCTCGTTAGAGCGGTATACCACTTGACCTAGGATATCTACAACTGTTACAGTCGCGTTTGCATTAGCGTTCAACTCAATGTTTACTGCGCCGTTAGATGGGTTGGGGTAGATAGCATATCCACTTTTAGCCAGCTCTTCAACACTTACAGTTGAGTTACCAGAAGCATGTACACTGAAGTATGTCATTCTCCGTGAGCTGGGCAGCAAATAATCATTCAAGAATGATTGACCTCCGGTGAACAATCCATAACGTGTTTCTGAATAAGCATATAAGTTTGAACACATGTGTGTTTCCCCAGCATACGTCCAAAATTCACCAGTTAAGGGGTTGGATTGGTCCGAGGCGAAGTATACTGAGAAGAAATTCGTTGTTCCATCCAATGTATTTAAGTTAATGGTATCATTAAACCCATAAGATCCAGGGATAAACTCAACGTAGAAACCAAATGTTTCATCAGCATCAAGAGTGAATCCATTAGGAATAGCGATACCATGAGAAGAGCCGGCGCTATCGTTAACATTAAAGATGTAATCTACTACCGTTGTGTTAGGTACGTCAATGTAACCTGCGTTCCCTTGGCTAGAGCTACCGCTATAGTCCATTGTCCAAACACCTATGTCGTTTGTATAATTTGAAAATACTCCGCTTGGGAAATATATACCTCCATACAAACCATTGTTTGCTGCATTCGTATCTGCTTTGAAAATATGAAATCTAAGCGTATCAGATTGGTTAGAATTATTTACTTCGTAGAAACCGGCGATGAATATCGAATCCACCGTGACTTGATCCCCATCAGCAAAGGGATTATCCCAATATTCTAGGCTAAAGTCGTAAAGGGCTCCTACTCCAGCAACGCCGTAGTCTTGCAAGCTTAATTCATTACCGTCATACCAATACAGGGTAGTTGTTGTATCAGGCATCATGGGGGCAACAAAATTACTGTAGTTACTTTGATCTGCCCATTGAATGGCCAAGTCATAATAGCTGAAATAATCAGAGACCGCTCCACCTTTTTGAGAAGAATTCGCGGTTTTAATTTGATTTATTTGCTCAGGTGAAGCAAGTAAACTGTTTTTTTCAACGGCATCTAAAATTGACTGTCCCACAGTTGTAGATGCTGAAAATAACAAAGCAAGGAGTAAAACTTTTTTCATAAAATCTGATTTAACAAGTAGAATTAAAGTGCCTACAAGATAGGTAAAGGAAACGATTAATTAAAGTTTCCTTACCATCATATTTCCATCGCGAACGCTTAAAATGACCTGCTCGACACGATGATCCTTCACTACGTGGTCATTGAGTTCTCTGATAGCTTTGGTGTCTTTATCCTGTGAATTCGGCCCGCCTACGACCTTACCAGACCAAAGAATATTATCAATGAGCATGATACCTCCGGGCCTGAGCTGCGGAAGAAGTTGTTCGTAATAGTTAACCAAATTGATTTTATCAGCGTCTAAAAAGATCAAATCCCAGGGCCTGTGAAGTGTTTCCAATACTTCTACAGCAGTCCCTAAGTGGAGGTACATCTGATCGCTTTTCTCGTGTTTAGCCCAATATTTTTTAATGATACTTTCTAATTCTTCGTTGATCTCCACCGCGTGAAATTCACCATCTGCTTTCAACCCTTCCACCAGAAAATGAGAAGCATATCCTGTGTAGGTACCCACTTCTAAGATGAATGTTGGTTGTATCATGCAAGAGAACATCTTCAAAATCTGGCCTTGTACATGTCCGCTCAACATTCTAGGCATCAAAACCTTAACCCAGGTTTCGCGCTCGAGTTCTTCCAAATAGTCAGGAGCTTTAGTGGTGTGCCCCGCGATATATTCGTGCAGATCGTCGCTCAAAAACTCCATTACTCTGCTTTTTTATAAATCAGCTCGTACCCTTGGTAGGGCGATAGGAAGGCTTGCGCCGCCTCCATTAAGTCCATGGCACTGATACTGCGTACTTGTTCGGCAACATACTCAAAGCTGTTGATTTTTCCGAAATATAACAGCGCTCGCCCCGCTCCGATACACGAATTAAGGCCATTTTCCTCCGCCAATGCCATTTGCCCAATAAACTGATTTTTGGCTTTACTCAACTGCAAGGTGCCCAATTGCTGTTCCTGAAGTTTCATGACCTCTTTCGCGGCTAAGGCAGCGGCTTTTTCCGTCTGTGTTGGATCACAGCCTAGGTAAATCCCCAATAGTCCCACATCGCTGTAGAGGTTTAGGAAGCTCTCAATATTGTAGGCAATACCATGCTTTTCGCGGATGTTCAGGCCTAATCTATTGTTCATGGCAGGACCACCGAGAATGTTATTTAGTAGCAGCAATGCGCGACGCTGCGGGTGGTGAATACCTGGAGTACGCCACCCAACGATATAATGATCTTGAAACCGTGCCACCTCTTCGACTCGGCGTTGCGGGCGATTGGGCGCATCAAAATGCGATTCCCAAGTAGTGTTGTTGAGCTGGTGCTCGGCGAAGAATTCTTCGGCCATTTGCTCGACGCGTTGAAGGCTAAAAGGCCCTACAAAAGATATGGTGATTCGGTCGGCAGTATAGGTGCGGCCTTGGAATTCAAAGATATACTCACGTGTGAGACCGTCCACGCTCTTAGGAGTACCTAGAATATTTCGCCCGAGGGCATTTCCATGGAAAATGAAATCTTCAAAATCGTCAAAAATGCGATCTGCGGGGCTGTCGAGGTAGCTATGGATTTCATCCTTGATGACCTCCTTTTCTTTGTCTAGTTCCTTTTGAGGAAAAGTGCTCTTGAAGACCACATCAGATACCAATTCCGCCGCACGTCGAAAATCAGTCTTGAGAAAGCTGGCATGGATGATGGTTTCCTCTTTAGTGGTGTAGGCATTGAGCTCTCCACCCACATCATCTAAACGCGACAACACGTGGTATGCCTTTCGTTTTTCAGTGCCTTTGAAGAGGTTGTGCTCAATAAAATGTGCCAAACCCTGCTGATGTTCAAGCTCGTCTCTCGAGCCTGCTTTGATGGCCAAAGCCATGTGTGCAACGGAGCTTTTCTTGTACTGAAAAGCACAACGCAGGCCGTTCGGCAAGGTAAAGCAATGGGTGTGTGGCATTATTTTTCGTCAATGACTTCGAGCAAGGTTCGGAACGCGAGTGCGTGATTCCCCCAAGCTTTCAATGATTTATCTCTGAGCTCAGGCGCATACATCTGCATGTAGAGCTTAATGCTTTCCAAATCGCTGGCGCGGTATTGAATGCTGAAACTCGGGTGTTCTTGCTCCTGCTCAGGAAAAACCTCCGTGAACAAGTAGCTTTTAAACATACCTGTTTCCATCACCTCAGGGATGTGTGTATTTAGCATCCATTTCTTCCACTGTGCTTCAACGGAGGAGTCTACGGCTACGGTAACATTGTAGATGTGTTCGCTCATGGCGTAAAGGTACGGTAGAACTGTCTTGCTTCTTCAGTATAAAGGCCATTGGGATATTCGACGAGATAGTCTTCCAGCTCCAGGGCAGCAGATTCAGATTTCAGCAGTGCGGACATTTTCGCCGTGAGGTAAATGCCCTCTTCCAACCACATGCCGCCTTTGGATACCGCTTCGAGTTGGATGAAGTATTTTCTAGCCTGTGCATATTGGCCCAACTGTGCATGCAGCCTACCCAACCTCAGCAAGAGGTCGTCATAGAGCTCATGGGCAATGAGGATGTTCAACAGGCTTTCATACTGTTCAAGGGCCTTTTCGTATTTCCACTGCGCCTCAAGTAGGAGGGCCTCTTTCATGAGTTGAAGTCCTTCCATTAGTGTGTCTTCCACAGTATTGGCACTGATCAGCAGCGCATATTCCATGGCATCATTGGCGATGGTTTTACTCGTGCTCTTCAAGAGGACTTCGAGTTGTGTTTTGGCCCAAGTAATGTCGCCGCGGTAGAACGCGCACAGGGCCTTTTCCAATCGAGCTTGGTCGCCTTCTTCAGAATCTCCCAAAAGCTGTTCGGCCCGCGCATAATCCATAAGTGCCTCATCAAATTGACCATAGCTGCGTTTAGCATCGGCATCGGCGAGGTAGACCAATCCGCGTTGCTTGCCGGCAGGGTACATATCTCTCAGCAGTGCTAGGTTTTCACTATACCCACTCAAGGCCTCCGGATATTTGGGTAAGGCTTTGAACTGTTGCGATTCACGGTAGAGCTCCCACTGAAAAACACCGCGTTGGCTGCCCATAGGGTATTGGCTGCTCAATTGCTGAAACTCATCGTCAAGATTGGTAGCTACATAGCTTTGTGCAAGTTGGACGAGCACATATTCTAGCCTACCCATAGATCGAAGTTCTTGCGCATTGTAAAGCAGAAATTCTAAAGCATCCTGGGCCAAATCGTGCTCCCCAAGTTCCACACATTCTTTTGCGATCTCAATCAACGGCTCCACCGCCAGCGGTCCCTGCTTGGAGGATGCCTTTAGATAGGTAATGGCTTGAGTAAAGTTCCCTTCTTGTCGTAGGACGAAGAGATAGAGCTGCTCAAATAGGGGATTGGCCCCACGCTTCAAGGCATCGAGCAGAACTTTTTTAACCGTCCGGCTGTGGATCCCGCTCTCGTCGAAGCTGAGGTTTTGTGCAATCTTGGCTTCAATGGTAGCAAGGTACCCGCGATTTTGTTGCAAGGCTTGCAGGTAGGCGAGGTATTGTAAATCATATTGGCCCAATTGTGCGTGGAGCAAGGCCTTTTCATAAGCTATGTTAATCTGTGGCTTCTCTGCCTCAGCAAGCAAGAACAAATCAATACCTTCCTGCACGTAGCCATAGCGCTCCAATTGCTGTACGGTCGCACGCACTGAAAATGGATTGCTGCGCGTTAAGTTTTCGATGATTCCATAATCCGGACCGCGTCGGTCCAAACTTTTCGATAGGTGCCAATAATCGATATAATATTGCGGACGCATTTGCCCATGCGCCTTTGCTTGACGTTTGGCCAATTTCGTTGCGGATACCGAATCTTCATTCAACAAATAGGCTTGAAGCAACTTTTCATAGGCCGGTCCCGTAGGGTTTTCCTGGTGCCTGTCCTCCAAGCACTCAATGGCTTCTGTTAGGGCAGAAGCAGCCAACAAGGAATCACAGGGCACGCCCTTGGGCTGGGCAAAGGCCAGGGTAGATATAAGAAGGAAGAGTAGGGTCTTATTGCTGCGCATGTGGCGCCAAGATAAAACCTTTTAGAGAGTCTAATTGGGCCACCAAAGATTCATAGTTGCGCAGGCATGAAAAACAACCGCCGTAGCTCTTTGCGATGACCTTATTAGCAGAATGCAGGGCTGTGGCCTCTTGAATAAAATACGGTACGGCATCTAAGCTATCTAAAGTGCCTGCAGCGACATCAAAGCTCAAATGCCTGAGCTGCATGGTGGTGAATTCAGGGTCTAACCCGTCGCTGTACGAACCGTTGACTCGGCCGATGTATTTCACGCAATTGGCCATTTCATAAATAGGGCCGGTGTACATGCTTTTGTCCACCTGTAGTACTTCCATGTCATCCAAATGATCGGTGAAGAATACCTCAAAGGCACCGAGGGTTTCAAAGGCCTCTTGCACTCGGTCCATATTAGTCGAGGCAATCACCTGCTCATGACTTTCACTAAGGGTAATCATGGAATCCAGCTTTTGTCCCATTTGAATTTGCCAAGACTGCTTTTGGCAGCTGCTCATGGATAGTGCGATTAGGGCAATGCCGAGAACCTTGTACATGCCTTAAGAGATCTTATCGAATCCAGTGTAAGGAACCAATGCTTCAGGGATGCGGATGCCGTCGGCTTGTTGGTGGTTTTCCAACAAGGCCGCCAATACGCGCGGCAAAGCCATTGCAGATCCATTCAAGGTATGGCATAATTGTGATTTGCCCTCTTCGTCCTTAAAACGCAGCTTCAAGCGGTTCGCTTGGAAAGTTTCGAAGTTAGATACGGAGCTCACCTCTAACCAGCGTTCTTGTGCAGCGCTGTACACCTCGAAATCATAGGTCAAGGCAGAGGTGAAACCGGCATCACCGCCACATAGGCGCAATACGCGGAACGGCAGTTCTAGTTTGTGCAATAAACCGGCAACATGTGCGACCATCTCGTCCAAGCGGTCGTAACTGTTGTTCGGGTGATCGATGGTGACGATCTCCACTTTGTCAAACTGGTGCAATCTGTTCAACCCGCGTACGTCCTTTCCGTATGAGCCTGCTTCTCTTCTAAAACAAGGCGTATAGGCCGTGCTCTTGATAGGGAAGTCATTGGCATTGACGATCTCATCGCGGAAAATATTGGTGATTGGTACCTCTGCCGTTGGAATGGCGTACAGACCGTCCACCGGCATTTCGTACATCTGGCCTTCTTTATCCGGCAGCTGTCCCGTTCCATAGCCTGAAGCGGTATTTACAAAGTGTGGGGGTTGGTATTCTGTATATCCTGCTGCGCGGTTCTCATCCAAGAAGAAATTGATCATGGCACGTTGCAAGCGAGCGCCTTGGTTTACGTATACGGGGAAACCGGCACCGGTAATCTTTACCCCCAACTCAAAGTTGATGAGGTTGTATTTTTCTGCCAATTCCCAGTGCGGTTGTGCATGCTCACCCAACGATGGAATATCGCCCTCACGGCTCACTTCTTCGTTGTCGTTTTCATCCTTACCGGCCTTCACGCTTTCGTGGGGAACATTCGGCAAGGTCAACAGCAGCTCATGCTCGCTATCTGCCACCGCCTGAACTTGCTCGTTCAATTCCTTGATGGTTTCTTTTAATCCAGCAGTCTGGACCTTCAATGCATTGGCCTCGTCGCCGCGCCCGCTTTTGTAGAGAATGCCTATTTCCTTCGCTAATTCATTGCTGTGGTGTTGCTTTTCCTCCAAATCGTGACGAATAGAACGACGTTTTGCGTCCAATTCTATGAGCGTATTCACGGTTTCTGTGGCATCAATACCGCGCTTTTTCAAGCCTTCGATGATGACTTCTGGCGCCTTTCTGATTCGCTGAATTTCCAGCATGCTGTTTAGATTTATTCGTTGATTGAGACGACGTTCTCAATTTCCGGCGCGTACTTTTTGATGGTGGTTTCAATGCCGCCTTTCAAGGTGAAATCGCTGACCTTACAACCGACGCAGGCCCCATGAAACTGGACCTTAACGGTAGTACCCTCAACGGCAACGACGCTTACATCTCCGCCGTCATTGGCGAGAAAAGGACGAACTTCGTCAAGGGCTTTTTCTATGCGTGGAATTAGATCGCTCATAACCTATTTTGTTGAGCATCCTGCCATGGTCGTGATCCTCACAATCTCGGTAGGAGGAAGATTCTCATTGCGCTTTGCTACTTCTGCTACAATATTACGAGCGATTTCTTCAAAAGCCAACGGGGTCGCTGTTCCTTCTTGTAAAGCGGCAGGACGGCCCACATCACCCGACTCACGGATGCTTTGTACCAACGGCAGTTCGCCCAAGAATGGAATGTCCAACTGCTTCGCCAAATTCTGTGCACCTTCTTTTCCAAAGAGGTAGTATTTGTTCTCCGGAAGCTCCGGTGGCGAGAAATAACTCATGTTTTCAATAAGCCCGAGCACCGGTACGCTGATTTGGTTCATCTTGAACATGGCCACTCCCTTGCGCGCATCTGCTAAGGCTACTTTTTGTGGGGTGCTCACGATGACCGCTCCTGTCACCGGCACATTCTGTACCATGCTCAGGTGAATATCTCCCGTTCCTGGAGGCAGGTCAATAAGGAGGAATTCCAATTCGCCCCAGTGGGCATCATGAATTAATTGGGTCAAGGCCTTAGTTGCCATCGCTCCACGCCACACCACGGCTTGGTCCATTTGTGCGAAGAAACCGATGGACATGATTTTAACACCATAAGCCTCTACTGGTCCCATTTTGTTTTTGCCGTTCACGTGAACGCTCATCGGCTTGGCGTGCTGCACATCGAACATCAAAGGTGCTGAAGGCCCGTAGATATCAGCATCAATAAGCCCCACTTTGAAGCCCATTTTATGCAAGGTAATGGCCAAGTTTGCCGTCACGGTGCTTTTTCCCACACCGCCCTTGCCTGAGGCTATGGCGATAATGTTCTGCACCCCCAGTATTGGTGCGCCCTTAATAGGATTAGCTGGGGTGTCCTTGGTACGCGCGCTTACGCTCACATTCACCACCACCTTGGCTTTCTCATTCACTCTGTCGTGAATGGCTTTCATGATATCGACCTCTAATTTCTTTTTACTCTGCAGGGTGGGACTGATACTTTCTGCATCTACAATCACCTCGTCCCCGAAAATCTGAATGTTGCGCACAAGATCAGCCGCGACAATATTGGTCTCTGTGCTGTTGCCAACATGGCTCAACGCTTCTTGAATCTCAGCTTTTTTCATAGGGAAAGTACTAGACATACAAAAGTAATAACCACTACCTTAACATTAGGTTTTAATCAATGGAAAGTACGGCAGCAATATTCATGACTGGGGCAACAGGCCAATTAGGTTCGTTTGTCCTGGCCGATCTTTTGGGATTGACGGGTCATACAGCGCATCAAGGTCCCATTTATTGTGCTTGTCGTACCTCTAGTAGTTTCGAGCAATTGGAAATGACCGCGGACTTCCTAGGTCTCGAATCCCGCGCCATCCACAAAAACCCACAAGTACATTGGGTAACACTTGACTTATTAAACCACCACGAGGTCATGACTACTCTACCGGCAGAAGACCACGCATGGGAGGTTGTTCATGCCGCTGCAGTCATAGATGTAAACAAAGGCAACTCAGGCACCAACCCCAATGTTCGTTTGACGCAAGAGGTATTGTTGCTTGCCGAAGCATTGAACGCTCAACACTTCACGCAGATCTCCAGTATTGCGGTAATGGGGAATGCCGCTACCCTAGACGAGGAAAACGTCCTTGAGGTAGCCGACTTCCAACCTAATAAGAGCAAAGACTCTTTGGGCACCTATGCCAAGAGCAAGATTTTAAGTGAGCTGGATGTATGGCGTGCCCATCAGGAAGGAATGAGCATCAGCATTATTCGTCCTGGAGTCATTGTCGGTATTGGCCCTATCGTAGCTTCCCCTCAAGAATTATGGTGGCGTCTTTGGCACAAAAAGCTACCCATCAGCACGGACGGTCGTACAGGAATTGTAGATGTTAGGGATGCGGCTGAAATTGTCGGCCGAGCGCATCGCGAGCGCTTGCAAGGTCCCTTCGTGGCAGTAGGCTCCAACCCAGAATTCCACGACCTCCTGTGTGGGTTCCGCGATGCGCTCGGCCGTGATCAAAAGTTGCGCTCACTGAACCGGGACCCTTGGCTTCGTCGAATGCGTGCACTGGATTCATTGAAATATTTACCTATCGTAGGTAGGTTCTTTGGTGCTTCCATGCGCATTATGCTCTTTAGCCGCAACACCTACAATGGTGAGAGTGGTGCAGCGTTGTTAGCGAATGGATATCGTTCAGCGGACCAAACTTTCCGAGATATGGGGGCGGCCATGCGCGAAGCATTCGAAAATGCATAAAAAAACCCGATTCTTTCGAACCGGGTTTCTTCGTCTAAAACAAAATTTTCGTCATGCGTTAGGTACAACGCTAACGTAAGACTTGTTGTCTTTTTTCTTGCGGAATTCAACTTTACCGTCCACTAGTGCGAACAATGTGTGGTCTTTGCCTACACCTACGTTCTCACCAGGGTTGTGCTTCGTGCCTCGCTGACGTACGATGATGTTACCTGCGATTACTTCTTGGCCACCAAAGATTTTGATACCCAATCGTTTACTTGCTGATTCGCGTCCGTTTTTCGAACTACCGACACCTTTCTTGTGAGCCATAATCTATTTTATTTTTCTGCTTTTTTTGGAGCTGCTTTCTTGGTTGCAGGCTTCTTGGCAGTAGTTGCCTTTTTAGCTGCAGGCTTCTTGGCTGTAGTCGCTTTTTTCGCTGCAGGCTTTTTGGCCGCAGGTTTCTTGGCAGTAGTTGCCTTTTTAGCTGTAGTTTTCTTAGCCGCTGCTTTCTTTGGAGCTGCTTCCGCGTCCTCCGTTGCCTTAGCCGCAGCTTTCTTAGCTGGCTCCTTCGCAGTAATTTTATTAATCGTAATTGAAGTAAACATTTGGCGGTGACCATTCATTTTCTGGTAGCCTTTACGACGCTTCTTCTTGAAAATAAGAATTTTATCGCCCTTCACTTCGCCATTGACAGTTGCCTCTACGACGGCACCATCTATAACCGGGGCGCCAACCTTTACATCACCTTTCTCTTCAGTCAAAAGGACACGGTCAAATTTAACCTTTTTGCCTTCTGTAACATTCAAGCGGTTTACGTACAAGCGTTGGTCTTTCTCAACTTTGTATTGAAGCCCTGCTATCTCTACAATTGCGTACATTATACTTGTTTTTAAGGGGTGCAAATATAGAACAAACTTGTGATAAACAAAGTGTTAAAATAAATGAGTTTGAAAGAATATACGCTCTGGGGTTAAGGGCGGCCTTGAAATGGCCCTTATATTTGAGCAACCTTAACAAATACTTCATGAAAAATTTGGTATTGACCGGGTTGCTTCTATCGACACTAAGCACTTGGTCTCAAAACAATATTGCCTTTGAAGAATACGATTTGGACAATGGGTTGCACGTTATTCTGCACGAAGACCACAGCACTCCTATTGCGGCCGTAACCGTACTCTATCACGTTGGCTCTAAAAATGAAAATCCAGAACGCACTGGTTTTGCGCACTTCTTCGAGCACCTGCTCTTTGAGGGAAGCGAAAATATTGGTCGTGGTGAGTTCGACAATTATGTGAATAATGCAGGGGGGGCTTTGAATGCCAATACCTCTCAGGATCGAACTTTCTACTTCGAATTATTGCCGTCGAACCATATGGAATTAGGCCTTTGGTTGGAAAGTGAGCGCATGATGCATGCCAATATTCAAACAATAGGGGTAGAAACTCAGCGTGAGGTTGTGAAAGAAGAGAAGCGTCAGCGCGTAGATAATCAGCCATATGGGTCTTGGTTAGAAAATATGATGAAACGTTTGTATACGGAGCATCCTTATAATTGGGTGCCTATTGGATCTATGGATCATTTGAATGCGGCCCAATTAGACGAATTCATGGCCTTCTACAAAGAATTCTACATCCCGAACAATGCCACCTTGAGTATTGCCGGCGATATCGATGTTGAGAATACCAAAGAATTGATTGAAGCCTATTTCGGGGATATCCCATCAGGTATTCCAGTAGTACAACCTACAGTTATAGAGCCACCACTTGGTGGTGAGAAAACGGCGACCATTTACGATAATATTCAATTACCTGCTGTCATGATGGGCTACCGCATGCCTCCACAGACCTCCGCTGATGCCTACGCACTGCAGATGGCTTCGACAGTATTGAGCGGTGGACCTTCATCACGCATGTACAAGCGCTTGGTCGATGAAGATCAATCAGCCTTATCTGTTTTCGCATTTCCATTCTCATTAGAACAAGGAGGAGCATTCATGACCTTCTCTTTGGCAAATTCAGGTAAAACCATTGACGATATGGTTCCTGCACTGGACGAGGAGATATCTAATTTGCAGAACGAGCTCATCTCAGAACGTGAATTCCAGAAGATCCAAAATCAAATGGAGAGCAGGTTCGTACAGAGCAACTCAACCATGGCGGGTATTGCGGAGAGCTTGGCCGATTACCATACCTATTATGGTGATGCTAACTTAATCAATACCGAGCTCGAGCGCTACCGTAAGGTGACCCGCGAGGATATCCAGCGCGTGGCAAAGAAGTATTTGGTCAAAGACAACCGCGTTGTATTGCGCTATTTGCCAAAGAGTGAAGAACCAACAGCAACAGCTGAATAATCCCGAGCCATGAGAAAGTTTATCTATACCTTATTTATTGCCCTAGTAACTGTTAGCCTAAGTGCTCAGGTAACCATCGATAGATCTACAGCACCTACCCCAGGTCCTGCACGTACGCCTGAAATAGGTTCGTATGAAAGTTTTGAATTGAACAATGGTCTCAAGGTTTTTGTGGTAGAGGACCACAAACTTCCACGCATCACCATGTCTCTTATTTTGGACCGCGATCCTATCGTGGAAGGTTTAAAAGCCGGTTATGTTAGCATCGCAGGCGAACTCATCGGTGCTGGAACTGCAAATCGCACAAAATCTGATTTGGATGAAGAAGTAGATTTTATGGGGGCCAATTTCGTTACAGGTTCCAACTCCATCCGCTTAGGTGGATTGAGTAAATACACCGATCAACTTATAGACATCCTTTCCGATGTATTGTTAAACCCTAGCTTTCCGGAAGAAGAATTCGACAAGATCAAAAGCCAAATGATTTCTGGATTGAAGGCCAGCGCCGATGATCCAGATGCCATCTCTTATAACTTGCGAGGTGCGACCCTATATGGCCTCGATCACCCGTATGGAGAGGTAATGACAGAAGCAACGGTTGAAGCCATTTCTCTAGATGATTGTAAGGCCTACTTCAATACCTATTTCCGTCCAAACATCGCCTATATGGTGGTCATCGGAGATATTACCGTGGCGGATGCTAAGAAAAAACTCAATAAAGTGTTGAAAAAGTGGAAAGCTGATGAGGTCCCTGTCCACGACTATGCAAAAACAAACCGCGCCGACGCAACTCGCATGGTCATGGTAGACAGACCATCTGCCGTTCAATCTGTTGTATGGTTAGGTAATATCATCGACTTGCCACAGGGTCATCCGGATATCGAACCATTGCGTTTAGCAAATGAAATTTTAGGAGGACAAGGGGCTTCAGGAAGATTGTTTCTTAATCTTCGTGAGGATAAGGGTTATACTTATGGTGCCAACTCGAACTTCGGAGTGGACGAGTTGAATGCGACATTCGGGGCATCGGCTAAAATGCGTAACGAGGTGACAGATTCTGCCATAACTGAATTCTTGTACGAGTTAAATCGTATGAAAAATGAAAGTGTCTCGGAAGAGGACCTAGTCGCGGCGAAGGCCAGCTTGAGCGGATCCTTCGGTCGGTCGCTAGAGAGCCCAGCGAGCGCGGCAACGTTTGCCTTGAACATCGCTCGTTATAACCTTCCTTCAGATTATTATAGAAACTACTTATCGCGTCTTGAAGCCGTTACGGCCAAGGATGTGATGCGCGTCGCCAACACCTATATGAATGGTCCTTTGACCATTACCGTGGTGGGTAAGGCCCAGGATATTGCTGGCAAACTTAGCGCTTTTGGCGAGGTAGAATATTTTGATGCCGAAGGAAATGCGACAGATGAACCGACCTTCCTTTTCATGCCAGAGGGTATCACGAAGGAAACAGTGGTAAATAACTATTTTAATGCTATAGGTGGTGCGGAAGCTTTCCAAAACATCAGATATTTTGAGCAAGAAATGAGCCTTGAGGCGCCAGGTATGCCGGGTGCTGTTGGTATGAAGACCGTAAAGAATATCCCGGATTATTACCTCTCTGAGCAAAGCATGCAGGGCATGACCTTGATGAAGGTTGAGTACAAGGATGGCGCAGCGAGTCGCAGTGGTATGCGTGGCAATGCGGAATTGGAAGGAGAGGAATTGGCCTCAACTGCTAAAGAAGCGAAGTATGTGATCGGCCAGTTGGAGTGGTTAGAAAACCCAGAGGCCATTACCTTCGACGGGCAAACCTTAGTCAATGGTAAGGATGTCTACCAAATCACTGAGGGGGAGGAGACGCACTACTTCGATGTGGCTACAGGCCTACTATATATGAGTATTGAGACTGCTGAAGGCCCTGAAGGCGACATTACTGTTACTACGGTATTTAAGGAGTGGCAGGAAGTAGGTGGTTTGACCTTCGTGAAGGCCATCGAGCAAAGTGCCGGTCCACAATCATTTACAGTGACGGTCAATAGCATCACTTGGAAATAACATTCGGTACGGCCGAAAAATTTGAATTCCAACCCACCCTGCGGCGCATCCGCGGGGTGGGTTTTTTATGATTATTTTTTCTTGTTCACCAGGTATATCCCAGTGATAATGACCCCTAGGCCGAGGAGGTGATTCCAAATGATCTGCTCGCCGTCCCACAGTCCCCAGAGCACGGCTACTACCGGAATGGCATAGGTCACCGAGCTTGAGAATAAGGCGTTGGTGATTTGAATGAGGTAGTTGAACATGATCACGGCAATGCCGGAGCCAATCACCCCTAAGATGACGATGAACCCAAAGTTTGTCCATGCCTGCGGATCGTTCAGGAACACCTCATGAACTCCGGAAGCCAAGCTAAATACGATGGTAAAGGGTGCAGCCGTCGCGAGGGAAAGGGTCGTCACCGTAAGTGCTTTGAGGTGTGGTAAGTTTGACTTCAGCGTATTGACGCTGGTGCCGTACATCATGGTGGCGAGCACTCCAAAAAGCCCATAGCCCAATTCTCCTTCAACACTAAAACCACCTTGTAGGATAGCATTCATCGGGAGGATGAGAATAACGGCACCCAACAATCCAACCGTAACCCCTTGCCATTGTGTGTCGGTGGCTTTTTGACCAAAGAACCAGCCGCCTATGAGTACGGTAAACAGTGGTACGAGGGAATTGATGATGCCAACCACGCCGCTATCGAGGTGGTTGACGGCGAGGGGGAACAAAACGTAGGGAATTGCGTTTCCTAAGAACCCCACAATGGTTAAAGAGATGAGGTCTTTCTTGTGGAAATGCTTGAAATGACGAAAGCCAATGATCGCCATAAAAAGTGCAGCGATGCTCACGCGCAAGGTACCTACTTGGGTGTAGGAAAAACTTTGAAGGCCACGTTTCATCAAAATGAAGCTTGAGCCCCAGATGATGGCCAGACCGATGAAAAGGATCCAAGGGAGGGCCGGCGAGTGAGATGTACTTTGTTTCGACATGCCGCAAAATTGTGACAAATGCCTCACACTTTGACGCGATGGGATGTAATTTTGCTGAAAATACTTGAGTATGAGACCCCTTTTATTCTTAATGCCCCTTTCATTTTTAGTGGTTTCCTGCGGTCAGCCGGAGCCAGAAGTCATCAAAATACCAGTGCATGCTGAGGCTGTTGAGGTATCTCCGAATGCTGAAGTAAAAATGTTTGTTTCGGGCATGACCTGTGTAATGGGATGTAAGGGTGCGATCGAAAAGTCGCTCAATGCCCAAGAGGGCGTGGCGAGCTTTGCCATTGTGTTTGAGGACAGCGTGGCCACCGTGAGCTATGATAGCACGTTGGTGAGCGCGGAAGAATTGGCTGATGCGATCGGTTCGGTGGCCGGTGGCGGGCTATATACTGCGATGTTATTAGCGGAATAATATGAGAAGCGCACGCATTCGCTTTTGGGCGACCACTTCGTTGGTGTTCATCTTCCTTGTCATCTTGGCGGGGTCGGTGGTGCGAGCAACAGGTTCGGGCATGGGCTGTCCCGACTGGCCACAATGTTTTGGCTACAACATTCCTCCTACAGATGTGGAAACCTTGACTTGGCGTGTGGGTAGAAGCTTTGAGGAGGGCCAGATGATTTTATTGCAGGACCAATTCTGGGTGGCAACCTCAGATTTTACCACGGGTGAGGAGTTCGTATCGGACAATTGGGCCATATTTGATCGCCACGACTACAACATTTTCAACCCTGTACATACCTGGATTGAGTTCATCAACAGGTTGATCGGTGCCTTGAGTGGCCTGCCGGTCTTGGTGCTGGCCATCTTTGGGGTATGGGGTGTGCGACGAAATATATGGAACACAGTGTTCGCTGTTGGCGTGCTGTTTCTGTTGTTGTTTGAGGCGTGGCTCGGTAAGATTGTGGTAGACGGAAATTTAGTTCCGAACCAAATCACCATGCATATGATGGGCTCGGTGGCTATTGTGTTGCTACTGCTCGCGCTTCGCGCTCGCAATACCGAAGGAGAATTTTCCTACCCAAAGTCGGTGGGCCGAGGCTTGGTGGCGTTGTTGGTGATGGTGGTATTCCAAATATTCTTAGGCACGCAGACCAGGGAATTGGTGGATTATGCCTTGGAGCACGGGGTGATGCGCCCAAAGGTCATTGATTCTATTGAAGGGGCAATGCCGAAGGTGCACCGCAGTTTTGCTTGGGGTATTTTGTTGATGACGAGCATCTTGTTTTTCCTTCAGCGCAAGCACAGGGTTTCCATTCCCGGCTTTAGGCCATTGGTCTTCGCTATTGCGATGGAATGGGCCATAGGTGTGGTGTTGTTTTTTACGGGATTGCCTAGGGCGATGCAGCCGGTCCACTTGGTGCTGAGCATCGGTATTTTGGCGTCGATCAGTTATCCTCTTTTTCTTGCTGCACGTAAGTCTTAATCAGCTTTAGGGCGCGTTCCCACTGCGCTTCGTGAACCAAAATCTTGATGCTTAAATCTCCGCCAACAGGCAAGACGCTGGCCATTTGGTAGTGTTCCAGGGTCGTACGAATGCTTTGGCTTTCTAGGAAAGTAGCGATGAGGTCCGCCTCGATGGGTGTTGCGGCGATGTAAAGGAGTTTATGGCGCATCGGTCCAATTCAGTGTGCTTATCATCTTCAATATTTCTTTTCGCATGAACTGTGTTACTGGCGCTAGGCTATCGGCATTCGGCGGGCTGTAGTGGTAGAGTACGCCACGCAGGAAATGTTCGGTGCTGTCGGTCGCGTAAAACTGCGTGGTCGTGGCCGACGCTCCGGAGAGTTCATAGTAGAGCCCATAGACTTTTTTGTCCTTGTATTCGAAGAACCGCTCTCGCATCCCGCTTGCTTTTACAGTGTGTTTATAAGCTAATTGTTGTGCATCACGCACCAATGCTTTGAGGTTGTTGTCGACGGGTTTATAAGTGAATTGGACCGTACTTAAAATCGAGGGATATACGATATCAAGCCAATATTCCCCTTCGCGTACCTGCTCGGTGCCTTCTTCTGTCAATACCTCCTTCACAATCACTTTGGCCTCGGCGTTGATTTCTACCCCAAAGGGTGCGGCTTCTTTCAACGACGCGTAGGCCTCGGTACTCGGCAATCCAATGCGCATGAAGGCATCTGGGCGTGCTACCGGTGCATCTGTGCATGAAAGCCAGAGCAAAGGGAGTAGAATTAGAGGGCTATGCTTCATGGTTGGGGTCTACGGTTACTTTGATGCGGATGAGCTTACGCTGGTCGACGCTCTCCACTCTAAATGTATAGGCGTTGTAGTTCACCTTCTCGTTCTTCTCCAAAAATTTCCCTGCAAGTTCTAAAACAAGGCCGGCTAGGGTTTCGCTTTCGCCGTATACAGTATCGAATTGGTCCCTAGAAATGCCCAATACTCTACAAAAATCGATGAGTGGCGTTTGGGCTTCGAATACATAGTTGTAGTCGTCAAGCTTGCTGTAGACCACATCTTCATCGTCAAATTCGTCAGAAATCTCACCTACAATTTCCTCAAGGACATCTTCCAAGGAGATAACTCCTGAGGTGCCGCCGAATTCGTCAACAACAATAGCTAAGTGAATACGGCGCTGCTGAAATTCCTTTAGTAGGTCATCAATTTTCTTGCTCTCGGGCACGAAGAATGGAACACGCATGAGTTCCTGCCAGCCAAAGTTTTCCGAAGCATCCATATAAGGCAATAGGTCTTTGATATAGACCAAACCTTTAATTTGGTCCAGGTTTTCGTCAAATACCGGAATGCGCGAGTAACCACTTTCGGTGATGTGTTGCAACGTCTCAGGATACGGTGCCTTAATATCTATGGCGATGACCGATGTGCGTGGCGTCATGACTTCCTTAACGGTAGTCGAACCGAAGCGAATAATCCCTTTAAGAATGCGTTGCTCCTCTTCGTTCGAGTTTTCGTCGGCGGTGAGCTCTAGCGCTTGTTCGAGATCGTCTACGCTAAGCTGAGGACCGCGTCCTTCAATATTGATGCGATTGATGGTTTTGCTCAATCGAGTGCTGATAGGATATAATACGCTATGAATGCGCGCTAGAAGTGGAGTGACCAATTGTGCAAACTGCAGCCTTGCCGCATTGGCATATACCTTGGGTAATATCTCACCGAAGAGCAACAATACTCCGGTAATAGATAGAATTTCTACAACAAAAGTCAGCAGGGGACTCCAGCTATCAGGCGAGAAAAGGCTATTCAATAAATAAGTTGAAACGATGACAATCCCAACGTTGACAAAGTTATTGGAGATAAGGATAGTCGCCAATAAGTGATCGGGCTCTTCAAGAAGTTCCAATATTTTCTGCTGCCGCGGTTTGCTCTCGTCCATTAACTCGCGGTCGGCAGGTGTAATGGAAAAGAAGGCCACTTCAGATCCTGAAATAAGGGCAGATAAAAGCAGCATTAAAACAAGAACCAAAAGCAGTATAATATCTGCGGATGCAAGGTGCCCAAGACTTTGGGCGATATCAAAGAAGAATGAAGGAGGCTCTGTTTCCAAAGGGTTGGATTTAGTTCAACTTAGAACGGTAGGTCATCTTCCTCTTGTGAATTTGATGCCGCTGCCGTAGGTTGCGGGTCCGATGGTGCCGTATTGCCATAATTTGGTTGACTGTAGGCGGTACCCTGTTCTGATGACATACCTTCGCTTTCTGCGCGAGAAGTCAGCATGGTCATCTGGTTGGCTTGAATTTCTGTGGTATAACGATCAGCACCAGTTTGGTCCTGCCATTTACGTGTTTTAATACGACCTTCGAGGTACACCTTATGCCCTCGTTTCAGATATTTATGGGCAACTTCTACCAATCCCTTTGCATTGATGACGACGTTGTGCCATTCTGTATTGGTCACGCGCTGACCCTCCCTATTTGTGTATGTTTCAGAGGTTGCTAATGGGAATTTCACCAATGATCCTCCATTTTCAAAATGTAAAATTTCGGGATCTTTACCGAGGTTTCCAATGAGCATTACCTTGTTTAGCGTTCCTGCCATGATCGTCTAGATTTCTTGTTGTATTCTATCAAAGATAGGAATATTTGGTCCGTGTATTATAGTATGTTTTTAACAAAATTGGACACAATAACCGCCATGCCAAGTGCTTCCATTTCGCCCTTTCCATAATACTCTTGCATCTCCCCAACAGCACCCTCATCGACTGCCCAAAAATGGCAGTGAAGATCCTTATGGGAGAGCCTGTGCGTAATGGGTTCCTGCATTAACATTCCCTTTTTGGGAGCGCTCTCCAGTCTAGGGAACTCATACAATCCGCCCCAGATAGACGAGGTGTCTCGCTTGTAAAGGGCCCACTTTCCACCGCGCTCCACCACGGCGAAATGGATGGTTACCTGTGTGCGGTTACTCTTGCGGATTTTTACGGGTAATTCATCTACGCATTGGTGTGTGTAGGCGTGGCAGTATGAGGCCAGTGGACACCCTTCGCAATTGGGTTTTTTCGGGGTGCAATGTAAGGCGCCAAACTCCATGATGCCTTGGTTATAATTGCCAGGATGTAGGGCTTCTCGGACCAATTCATCCGCGAGTTCCTGAAACTCCTTAGCACCTGAACCTTGATTTATGGCACTCTGAATCCCAAAATACCGAGATAATACTCGATATACATTGCCATCAACTACACCTTTTCGCTCTCCAAAGCAAATGCTTGCTATAGCTGCAGCCGTGTAGGGACCTATGCCTTTAATGGACAATAAATCTTTCCTCCTTGAAGGTAGTTTCCCGTCATATTCTTCCATGATTTGTTTTGCGCCTTTATGCAGATTTCTCGCACGACTGTAATAGCCTAAACCGCTCCAAAGAGCCAAAATTTCATCTTCAGGTGCCTCTGCAAGAGCTTTTATCGTCGGATAGGCTGCGATAATTTTCTTGTAATAGGGCGTGCCTTGCGCCACACGTGTTTGTTGCAAGATGATTTCGCTCAACCATACCTCATAGGGCACTGGAGTCTTTTTGCGCCAAGGTAAATCGCGTCTGTTTTGATTGAAGAATTCTTCAATGCTGATAATGAAGTGGTTAAATGCATTTTTGCTCACGTTCAGGGTATCTGATTATTTTATGCTTTTAATCTGTAAATAAGGAGAATAGGTGTATATTTGCGCCCCTCATTAACCAAGTCCGACAGGACCTAAAAATACAGAGCAAATGACTAAAGCAGATGTCGTTACTAAGATTTCTGATAAAACAGGAATGGAACGCGGAGACGTTCAAGCGGTTGTTGAAAGCTTCATGAAAGAGATCAAGCACAGCTTAGAAGATGGAAATAATGTATACCTACGTGGTTTTGGTTCTTTCATCGTAAAGAAGCGTGCACGGAAAACAGGTCGTAATATTTCTAAGAACACGACGATCGTCATCCCGGCTCACTATATCCCAGCCTTTAAGCCAGCGAAAGTATTCGTAGAAGGTGTTAAGGATAACGTACCTGTAAACGACTAATTTGAAAAGAAACCAGATCATAGCAGTACTTCTTGCTGTCGTAGCCGCGGTTATGTTAATGCGCATGCCTAGGACTGCCCCAGTTGAGGAGGTGGTGCTGGCAGCGACAGAAAATACTGAGCTCGACGCCAAGGTAGACGAAGCAGTGGCCATCATCCAGAGCGGTGAGGGCGCGCCTATGCAAGCCATCGGTATGTTGCTAGAAGTATTAAAGGAGAATCCCGATCACGAGAAAGCATTGATGTGGTTAGGAAACTTCTCAATGATGAGCGGGCAGTGGGAAAAAGCGGTGGACCGTTTCCATCACCTAACTCAGATTCGTCCAGAGATTGAGATGTATTGGTTAAACAAGAGTCAATCACTTCTCCAAATGGGAGATACGACTGCTGCGATGACCAGTGCACAAGAATTTTTGAACACACATCCAGAAGCAACGCGAATTAATGATTTGCTTGTAGGATTACAGAATTAATAATTTTAAAACTTAGTATTATGCCAAGTGGTAAGAAACGTAAAAGACATAAGATTGCTACGCACAAGCGCAAGAAGCGTCTAAGAAAAAACCGTCATAAGAAAAAATAAACAAGTAGAGTATGCGTACAGAATTAGTTATTAGTGCTAGTTCTGACCGAGCAGATATTGCACTACTTGAAGACGGAAGACTTCAGGAGCTCATCAAGGAAAAAGGAGACGATAGTTTCTCCGTTGGTGACGTATATCTAGGAACTGTAAAAAAATTAGCCACAGGTTTAAATGCTGCCTTTGTAGATGTTGGTTATGAAAAAGATGCATTTTTGCACTACCACGATCTCGGGCCGCAAATAAATTCCTGGCAATCCTACCTACGTCGCACCTTAAAAGGCAAGCAACAAAACAACCTCACCAACTTTAAAAATGAAGCCAACATCCAGAAGGAGGGCAACATAGGTGATGTTTTAAAGCAAGGCGATCAAATCTTGGTACAAATTACCAAGGAGCCCATTTCAACGAAAGGGCCGAGAATTACCGCTGAGCTAAGTATTGCAGGCCGCTTTGTAGTGCTAGTTCCATTCTCAAACCGCGTGAGTGTGAGTCAAAAGATTCGCGAGCGGGAAGAGAAAGACAGACTCAAAAACTTGGTCAGAAGCATCAAACCAAAAGGGTTTGGTGTAATTATACGTACTGTCGCCAAAGGACAGAGCGCAGAAGAACTACAGGCTGACCTTAAATCTTTACTCCGTAAGTGGAAAGTGCTCCACAAGGGGGTGAAGCGTTCGAATAAGCCTGTACGTATTTTCAGCGAAATGAATAGAGCCAGCGCGTTTTTACGCGATGTGTTCAACGACACCTTTTCCTCCATTACAATCGATAATAAGGATCTGTACGAGGAGGTAAAAGAATACCTGGAAGAAATTCAATCGGGGGCGTCTAAAATGGTGAAATATTACGATGGTCAAATGCCGTTGTTCCAGTTTGCTAGTGTGGACCGTCAAATCAAGGGTGCATTCGGTCGTTCGGTCAGCATGCCAAAGGGTGCATACCTGATCATTGAGCATACCGAAGCGATGCATGTTATCGACGTAAACTCTGGAAATAGAACTAATACGGCAGAAAACCAAGAAGCCAATGCATTGCAGGTAAACTTGCTTGCTGCAGAAGAGGTAGCGCGTCAATTGCGTTTGCGCGATATGGGTGGTATTGTAGTCATAGACTTCATCGACATGAATAGTGCAGAGAATCGCAAGGCGGTATATGAAAAGATGCGCGATGAAATGAAAAAAGATAGAGCACGTCACAAAATCCTTCCTATTTCAAGGTTTGGTCTGATGGAGCTGACTCGTCAGCGTGTTCGTCCTGAAACAAACATCACTACTCGTGAGGAAAATCCAGACAATTTGGTTGAGGCACCTATCCAAATCATTGAGGCAATCAAATCAAAATTGGCAACTCTAGATAAACGAGAGGTGTACATCCATGTTCACCCATTCTTGGAGGCGTACATTACGAAAGGTTACTTTAGAAGCACCAAGAAAACATGGCAGAGTGAATTGCGTAAAAAGTTAGTAGTTGTACCTCGTGATGCCTACACTATGTTGGAATGGAAGGTGAAAGACCGCGAGAATAACACCCTGTAAAACTTTTGTTTTTCCACAAACCCGCTCCGTACGAAGTATGGAGCGGGTTTTTTTGTTAAAATTAGACCATGACAACCTTAGAAGCATTACAGAAACTGAAGCATTATTGCGCCTACCAAGAACGAAGTCCTTTTGAGGTAAAGCGTAAGCTCGGCCTGATGAAATTTCCCAAGGAACGCCACGAAGAAGTCATTGCCACCTTGATGGAAGAAAACTTCCTAGACGAATACCGTTTCGCCGAGGCCTATTGTCAGGGAAAGCTCAATCAAAAGCATTGGGCACCGTACCGTATTAGCACAGGTCTGCGAGAGCATCGTATTCCGAAGGTGACCATCGACAGGATATTGAATCAAATTCCCGATATGCGAGTGGAAGAGAATGCGCTCTATTTAGCCGATCGTTGGTTCAGCTCAAAAAATAAAGAACAACTGACGGCTGCCATGCAACGCCGTGGATATTCTTTTGAGATGATTAACAGGGCCTATCATCGGGTAGAAGAGGAGCGTAATAGTTCGATTTAACCCTTCCAAGTGCCGCCGTAACGGTAGTGGCTGTTTCCAGGTTTGACTGCCAAAACGCACGCCTTGCAGAGGAAATACCAGGTTCTGTCAGCAGGTTTGTATTGCACCCTGAACATGACCGAATGGTCCTCCTTGCAGTTGGGGCAGTTTTTAGTTCGGCTCATAGTGCTGCCAATGCAGATTTCACCTCTTTAATGTGTTCTGGGGTGATATCAAGGTGGAAGACCATGCGGCATTTTCCTGGGCCCATTTGGCTGATGCCAATTCCCTTCTCAGCCAAGGCGGCTATGAATGCTTCTTGGTCGATATCCTCGTTCAATCCAAAGATCAAGATGTTGGTTTCTGGGGCTACTACATTTTTCACCCAAGATTGCTGGCCTAAAAATTCCGCCATATCCTTGGCAGCGGCGTGGTCTTCGGCCAATCGGTGCGCGTTATTTTCTATTGCATAGATAGCAGCACCGGCCAAAAGGCCTGCCTGTCTCCAGCCTCCGCCAATTCGTTTGCGTATCCTGCGGCTGTGGTGAATGAATTCCTCGCTGCCTAAAAGCACAGAGCCTACAGGTGCACCAAGACCTTTGGAGAGACAGATGGAAATGGAATCGAATGCGGTGCCGTAATCGCTTTCACTCTGATTTTTGGCGACAAGGGCGTTGTAAAGGCGTGCACCATCGAGGTGGAAGGTCAGCCCAAGTTTCGAAGCCACTGCTCTAAGCGCCTCTATCTCTTCCCATTCGTAGCACGTTCCGCCGCCTTTATTTGAGGTGTTTTCTAGTGCGAGTACGCGAGATTTTGGGTAATGGACATCGTCGGCTTTAATACAGCCGAGTACTCCTTCTGGGTGCATGATACCACGATCGTCGCCCGTAAAAGAGACGGAAGCATGAGCGTTAGCGGCAATACCACCGCCCTCGTAGTTGTAGATGTGGGCGTAGGGGTGACAGATGACCTCGTCGCCGGGGCTGAGGTGAGACATCAAAGCAATTTGATTGGCCTGTGTACCGCTCACACAAAAAAGTGCTTTTTCTGTGCCAAATCGTTCAGCGACCATGGCCTCAAGCTTCAAGATAGTTGGGTCATCGCCCCAAACATCGTCGCCTACGGGGCTGCTAATCATCGCATTTAACATGGCCTGGCTAGGGCGAGTGACGGTGTCGCTACGGAGGTCGATTTTCAACATTGGTGCAGTACTTTATAATCTTCGTGAAGATAGCAAGCGATGCTTAACTTTGCTCGTCTATGGTAACAGCTGAACAAATTAAATCTTTGGGTGAGCGCCTCGAGCGATTGAAGAGTTATTTAAACCTCGAACAGAAGCGCATTCACATCATCAATGAAGAGGAGAAAACTGCCTCTCCTGAATTTTGGAACGATCCCAAGGAGGCTGAGAAAACCATGAAGGCCCTGCGCGGTGTGAAGTACTGGGTAGAAGGTTACGAGAAGGCAGAAACCCTTTTTGGCGAGGCAGAGCTCAGTTTAGAGTTCTACAAGGAAGGTGAGCTTGAGGAGAGCGATGTTCAAACAGCTTACAGTGAATGTGAGGATTGGATAGAGGAGCTTGAATTCAAGAACATGCTGAGCGGCGAGGAAGATAAGCTGAGCGCGGTGTTGCAGATTACAGCGGGTGCCGGTGGTACTGAGAGCTGTGATTGGGCGAGCATGTTGATGCGCATGTATTTGATGTATGCTGAGAAGCAGGGGTTCAAGACGAAAGAATTGGTCCTTCAAGAAGGTGATGTTGCCGGTATTAAAACAGTGACCATTGAGATTGATGGCGATTATGCCTTTGGTTTCTTGAAAGGCGAAAATGGGGTACATCGACTAGTGCGTATTTCCCCGTTCGATTCGAATGCCAAGCGCCATACGTCCTTTGTTTCGGTGTATGTGTTCCCGTTGGTTGACGATACTATTGATATTCAAATCAACATGAGTGATATCGAATGGGATACATTCCGTAGTTCGGGTGCCGGTGGTCAGAACGTAAACAAGGTAGAAACAGGGGTACGTCTGCGCCACAAGCCTACTGGAATTATCATTGAGAATACGGAAACCCGTTCTCAGTTGGGGAACAAGGAGAAGGCCATTCAGCTTTTGAAATCTCAATTGTACGAGATGGAGATTGAAGCGCGCAATGCCAAGCGTGCGGAGATTGAAGCGGGTAAGAAGAAGATCGAATGGGGTTCGCAGATTCGCAATTATGTGATGCACCCCTATAAGCTTGTCAAGGACGTCCGTACTGCCGAAGAGACCTCGGATGTAGACGGGGTGATGAATGGAAATATTGATAGATTCCTCAAAGCATTCCTCATGCAGCAGGGCGAAAGTGCCAATGCTGATGAATATTAATTAGCAAACGCGCATACTCAGTGCACAAAATGAGCCCTTAGGGGTTAAATTGTCAGTATATTGAGTTATGCGCAAAATCCTTCTTTTCGTAGCGGTTTTATGGAGCCTTGGGCTAAGTGCCCAGCAGGGTTTCGTGCGCAATGACGGCCAGTGGGAGGACCCTTCTACCTTTCGAATGCAGATGGGACCCAATAGTCTGTTTTTAACACCAGATTCGTTGGTATTGTCCGTGATGGATCCTGAAGATTTTGATGGAGACCATATGGGTGATCACCATCATTATGCGGATACCTTACATTACCACAACTTTAGTATAACGTTCTATGGGGCGCGAGAAATGCAATGGGCAGGTGAAGTGGTTTACGAGGCACCCTTGAACTATTTCGTGGGACCGCGCGAGCGATGGCGCTCAAATGTGCGTAGCTATTCCAAGGTGCGTGCAAACGATGTTTATCCGGGAATTGACTTAGTGGTGTATGAGACTGCGGGAGGGTTTAAGTTTGATTGGGAATTGGACCCTGGTGTAGATCCTGAACAGATTCATATTCATTACGGCGGTTTGTGGGGCGTTGAGGTACTGGAGAAGCAGCTCCATCTTCAAACGCGGTTTGGCTCTCTTGTGGAAGCTATGCCTTTTGCGTATCAAAATGACGGCGAGGTTCGCGCACGCTACAACAAGGAAGAAGGGTATGTGGGATATAAAATTGGTCGCAGAAAAAAAAACCAACCTTTGATCATAGACCCTATTTACATTTTTAGCACCTACACTGGTAGCTCCGCGGACAACTTTGGCTACACGGCTACTTTTGATGATAATGGCAATGCTTTTGGCGGAGGAATTGTGTGGGGAACGGGCTATCCTTATACGCTTGGAGCAGTAGACACCGTGTTTAATGGAGGCTTGTTTGATGTGGCGCTTTCGAAGTTTTCTTCGGACGGAACCCAGTTGTTGTGGTCAAGCTATTTGGGCGGGTCAAACTTGGACCAACCTTATAGTCTAGATTGTGATGAGAATGGTGATCTCTACATTCTCGGCTCTACGGGATCGGATGATTTCGGCGTGACGGGCAGCGCTTATGATACCTCATTTGCCGCGGGACAGCAGGTAACAGCGGAATACTACACCTTCACGCAAGGCACAGACCTCTTTGTAGCGCATATTAGTGCCAATGGAACCCAGTTAGTGGGAAGTACGTACCTCGGCGGTGCGGGTAATGACGGCATCAATACGAATCTCGGGTTTAATTACGGGGACAGCTACCGCGGTGACATTGAAGTAGGGCGCAATGGCGGGCACGTCTATATCGCGAGTTCGACATTGAGCAGTACCTATCCGACCTTGGCTCCGGCGACAACATATCAAGGGAATCAGGACGGGGTATTGAGTATTTTTAGTAGAAATATGAGCCAATTATTGGCCAGCACTTATGCCGGTACTTCAGGCGATGATGCGTTGTACTCCATTGCCTTATCTGATAAAAAGGGATTGGATTACCCTACTTGGGGAAATTTTAGTCCGTTTTTTGCTGCGGGATCCATAGATAGTACCTCGGATGTGACTTTTGAATTGGGAAATATGTTTGGTATCAGTGGAAATTTCCCCCTCTCATTGGATCAGAACGGATTGCTTCTGGCGTGCGGTATTAATATGAGCACATCAGGATTGCCATATTTTTATATGACTGGATTAGATGTTCAAGCCGATACGGGCTACAATCAACACTTTTTTGTCGAGGTACATTCAGAAACGGATACGAATTCTATTGTAACGGTCATGGGTCAGCATAAAGGCGGACTGGCACACGATGGTGGGCTTTGGGGGCAACCTGGGAGCGCTCAATATTTTCAAGAGTATAAACGCAATACAAATTCGGGTTTTGACCTACGCAGAACTGCTGTATGGGGCGATAGTTCAAATACCACCGTGGATGTCAGTCCGACGGCACTGTTGGTAGATGATTGTGGGAACACCTATTTCAGCGGCTGGGGAGGATCGCCTAACCCGGAGGGCAACACCAACAACATGATTACTACGCCGAATGCCATTCAAAGTAGTACCGATGGACGTGATTTATATTTCTTAGTACTTAGTCCAGATTGGAAAGACGCACGCATGGCGACCTATTTTGGTGGGCCAAGCAGAGAACATGTAGACGGTGGCACGTCTAGATTCGATCGCAATGGCCGAATTTTCCAAGCAGTTTGTGCCGGCTGTGGTGGGGTGTCAACCTATCCTTCTTTCCCTTCGTCGGCCTATTCGACCACTAATAACTCATCGAATTGCAATCTCGCGGTGACCGTCATTGATCTAGATGTGCAAAATGCTCGGGTGGCTGCCTTTGCAGATCCACCGACCTTCTGTCTACCGAACACATTCATATTACAGGATTCCAGTGCCAACGTGCAAGAATTTACCGTGAACTGGGGCGACGGAAACTCGAACACTGGTTCTAATCTTCCCAACGGTCATGTATATTCATCTCCTGGCTCCTACTCTGTGCAGGTCATTGGCCATGATACCATTTGTGATACTTGGGATACAGCTACGTTTACTATCCAAGTAAATCCGCCGTACGATTCCGCCTTTACACACTTCGATTACGATTATTGCGATCCGCAGCGCACTGTGACCGCATCCTTGCGTAGCATATTGGACTCTTCCATTATTACGGACAGATTATTGAATTGGAGCATTGCAGGCGCAAACTTCTCCTCGCCCCAATTCCAAACCAACATGCCCACCGCCGGCTATACCACTATCATCCTTACCTCACTAGATACCGTCTGTAACGTGGCAGAGGAATTTGTAGATACCGTATTTTTCCGACTCCCACCATATCTGAACATCATCTCTGATATTGAGGATTGTGAAACCCAAGAATTTGTTGAGTTTTCCCCTGCCTACAATGGCGTGTACCAGGGTTTTGAATGGCTCGTTGACGGTCAAAACCAAGGCGCCGCCAACCCACTGACCATTGGCGTTACCGGCATCTACGAGATCTCATTAGTGGGATACGACAGCCTATGTAATACCACCGATACCCTCACGGAAACCTTTGATATCTATTTCGCGGGTGAGCCTTTCAGCGTACCGAACATCATCACGCCGAATGGAGATGATATTAACGACCGATGGACTATGAATACGGATGAGAATTGGGACAGGTTCCATGCCATTCTATTCAACCGATGGGGCCTCAAGGTCTTTGAAACCAATGTACCGACCTTTGATTGGGGGGCAGATTATGATGGCAAAACTCTCACTCCTGGTGTGTATTTTTACCAAGTCGAAGCCGAAAATCGGTGCGGCGTTGTTACCGAAGAAGGAACCCTACACATTACCTATTAATTATGATTACTGTATATCACAATCCGCGTTGCCGAAAATCCCGTGAAGCCCTTGCACATCTTGACGAAAAGGGTGCGCAGTACAATGTTCGTCTCTATATGAATGACGAGGAGAGCATGACCGCTGCTGAGCTGGAAGAGGTTTTGGACGCGCTAGATATGGATGCCCTCGAGTTGGTCCGTACCAATGAGGCCTTGTGGAAGGAGGAGTACAAGCACTTGGAACTCGATGAAGAGGAGATTATCCTCGCAATGATTGAGCATCCTCGTTTGATGGAGCGTCCAATTATTGTAAAGGGCAATAAAGCAGTGGTGGCGCGTCCTGCGGACGCGATGGATGCCATTCTTTAGGCGAGCGAAGCGAGCCAATTCGCAGGATTTATCCCACAAAAAAACCCGAGCCGGAGGCTCGGGTTTTTTCATATACTTTCAATAGGAATCTTATTCAGCCGCTTCTTCTTTGTGGCCGATAAGTGCGAGGGCTAATTTAGGGTTGATGGCCTCAAGACCGATCAACGTAAGCCAGTATCCAACGAATAGGCCCAAAAAAAACAACATCGAAAAGCCCATCAAGGCAACAATCAAAAAAACGAGAAAACCGATAAATTTCATAGTGGTTGTTCTTTTCTAGACTTCAAAGATACATCACACAAATGTTTCAATAGGATTTCTGTGCCGTAAATTTGTCTTGTAGATTTCGAACCTAATCAACTCATGATGGACTACAGAATAGAACACGATACGATGGGCGAGGTGAAAGTCCCCGCTGATAAGTATTGGGGTGCACAAACGGAGCGCTCTCGCAATAATTTTAAAATAGGACCCGAAGCTTCCATGCCACAGGAGGTAATCGAAGGTTTTGCGTATTTGAAAAAGGCCGCGGCCTATGCGAACTGCGATGCAGGAGTCTTGAGCGTTGAAAAACGCGACCTCATTGGAGCCGTATGTGATGAGATTTTAGAAGGTAAGCACTGGGACCAATTTCCTTTGGTCGTATGGCAAACCGGTTCTGGAACGCAGAGCAACATGAATACGAATGAGGTGATTTCCAACCGTGCTCACGTACTCGCAGGCGGGACCCTGGGTGAAGGTAAAAGCCTCATCCACCCGAACGATGATGTAAACAAGAGCCAAAGCTCCAACGATACGTTTCCAACGGGAATGCATATCGCTATCTATAAGAAACTTATTGAAACGACCATTCCAGGCGTCGAGCTACTACGCGATACGCTTGAGGCTAAGAGTAAAGAGTTCTGGAAAGTGGTAAAAATTGGTCGTACCCACCTCATGGACGCCACGCCATTGACCTTGGGTCAAGAGTTTTCAGGCTACGTAAGCCAGCTCAATCACGGACTCAAGGCCCTGCGCAACACACTCGATCACATGAGTGAGGTCGCCTTAGGTGGAACGGCGGTAGGTACTGGAATCAATACCCCTGAAGGCTATTCTAAGACTGTAGCGAAATACATCGCTGAGTTCACTGGCTATCCATTCCGTTCGGCTGAAAATAAATTCGAGGCGTTGGCAGCGCACGACGCCTTAGTGGAGACACATGGTGCCTTGAACCAATTGGCCGTATCATTAAATAAAATCGCCAACGATATTCGCCTCCTAGCCTCAGGACCGCGCTCAGGCATCGGGGAAATCATCATCCCAGCCAATGAACCGGGCTCATCCATCATGCCAGGAAAGGTAAACCCAACACAATCGGAAGCCATGACCATGGTATGTGCCCAAGTCATGGGGAACCAAACCACGGTAACCATTGGAGGCGCCCAGGGACATTACGAACTCAACGTATTCAAGCCTGTTATGGCGTACAATGTGCTTCAGAGTGCTGCCCTTATCGGCGATACCTGTGTGAGCTTCAACGACCATTGTGCTGTGGGCATCGAGCCAAACTACAAGGCGATCGAAGCGCACTTGAACAACTCATTGATGTTGGTTACTGCACTCAATACCAAAATAGGGTACGAGAAAGCAGCAAAAATTGCGAAGACCGCACACGAGAACGGTACCACCTTGAAAGAGGAAGCCATCAACCTCGGCTACCTTACCGCCGAAGAGTTTGATCAGTGGGTCATCCCTAGTAATATGGTTGGGAAATTGTGATTTTCCCAACGGCTTCGCTCGCTGCGCGCCCTGCAGATTGTTGGTCAATCACAATTCCCCAACTTCAAGTAGGAGTTCCCAACAGCCACTAAGAGAAAACCCCGCTTCAAGCGGGGTTTTTTGTGGGGTTATTTTACGAGTACTGAATCAGCTTCGAGGCGCAAGGTGAGCCAGGCCGAAAGCTGCGCGGACCGCAGTGTTTTGGTACTGTCGTTTAGCGATGGGGACCATTGTACGAAGGCTACAGGGACTCGTGTGCCGGTTGTGGAATCTGTGATGCCTCCTTGGAGGGTGCCGATGCTAAGGCTTTGTACTTCGGGGTAGTTGACCTTAATTTCTTTGGCAAGGTTGGCGGGGATCAGCTGACCTTCGAGTAAAGATAATTGAGCCTCCAAATCTAAAATCTTGTCCTGATAGGTTTTTGCCTCGGCTCGTCCCTCAGAGTAGAGGTTGACCAGCTTACTCATCTCGAGCAGGTTGTCGTTACCATTATCGCCTTGGATAATATCTAAGTGTCCTTCAAATTTGGTATTAAAGTTATTTTCCCATTGCTCCACCAAGTTTTCTGGAATTAATTCTCCGAAGAGCACTAGGCTGACCTGAGGATGGCCTTGGTCAAAGGTAATTTCTTCTTTGACAATCTCTGTACCTGGATATATCACCGTGGCCTCCACGAAGTTGTGGACTTTACTTTGAGCGAGCGTGTTGCTGACCGTCTTATAGAAAATCCAGATGGACGGGATGATCACAATGATAATAGCGATGGAGAACCAACGGCTCGTTTGTTTAGCACGAACTGGGTCCATGATCGACACCATAGGGAATCGTAGATAACGCGTTACAACTGTGGTGGAAGTGGCGATCAATACCCCATTGATAAGGAAGAGGTATAGGGCACCGAAGAAGTAGTTCCATTCTGCATGCGCTAGACCGTAGCCGGCAGTACAGATAGGGGGCATCAAGGCGGTTGCGATGGCCACCCCTGGTATAACGTTTGATTTTTCTTTTCTCGAGCCTGCCAAGATTCCGGCGAGACCCCCGAAGAATGCGACGACCACGTCCAACAACGTGGGGTTGGTACGGGCGAATAATTCATTCGATGCTTCTGAAATAGGGCTGATTAGGAAATAGATCGATGACGCCAAAAGCCCTATGCCAACAGCAACTCCGAGGTTCTTGGCACTTTTTGTCAATAATGAGAAGTCGTTAATACCTAGACTTAAACCTATCCCCATTATAGGCCCCATCAGCGGAGAGATTAACATGGCACCGATGACCACTGCGGTCGAGTTGACGTTTAATCCGATAGACGCAATGATGATGCTAAATATTAAAATCCAGAGACTGAACCCTCGAAATTCTACATCCTTTTTAATGCCTTCAATGGTGGAGGAAGGATTCGCGAGATCAATAATAGAAAAGCGTTCGCCCAAAAAGCTTGAAGCGATATTGCTAAATTGGCGCCAAAGACCTAGTAACGGTTTAGATTCTTCTGGGTGCTCCTCCTGGGGAGAATTTGAGACCTCCATGCGATTAAGATTTAGCTAAACTTACGCAATTACACGTAATCTTCCCCTATTTCAATCTTTACAGATTTAACGATCTGCTTGATGGCTTGATCGTTGCCTTGTGGGAAGGTTAAGGTACATTGGTCTGTTTGTACCACGATTTTATCCGAGAGGTCGTTGATGACCAAAGCTTTGGTTTTGCTGCCGTTGACGATCAGACAATTGGTACAGTTTTGAACGAGCGTGTGCTCGCCGACAATGACATTGCCTTGCCCGTCTTTGGTGCCTAGGTCATAGATGGCACCCCAGTTGCCCAGATCACTCCAACCCATTTCTGCGGGGATTACACATACTTGGTCCGCGCGTTCCATCAACCCGTAATCTATAGAGATGTTATCGCATTCGCCGTAGATGCGTTCAATGCTTTGTTTCTCGTAATCTGTATCCAGGTCATTCCAAGTTTCACCTAAGGTCGCCATGAGCTCAGGAAGGTGTTGGTCTAATCCGTTGGAAACAGCTTCAATGTTCCAAATAAACATCCCAGCATTCCATAAGAAATCACCACTTTCTAAAAAGAGCTTCGCGTGATTGATATCCGGCTTTTCGGTAAATGCCTTGACCATAAATATTCCCTTTTCATCAGAGGTACTTTCGTCGTATTGTATGTATCCATAGCCAGTTTCAGGTTTGTGTGGCTTGATGCCGATAGTAACAAAACACTGGCTATTTTCAGTGCGTTTTAACCCTTTACGTACCACCTTTTCAAAGGCTTCGTCATCGGTGATTAAGTGATCGGCCGGGGTTATGAACATGTTCGCTAGTGGGTCTCGCTTCTTGATTTTTAATGCGGCATAGGCAATACAAGGTGCGGTATTCCGGCGTAGAGGTTCTAGAATGATATTGTTTTCGGGCAGTTCTGGGAGGTGCTCTCTGGTGAGTGCAGCATAATTTTCATGGGTAACAATCAATATGTGCTCGGCATCGAAAATACGGCGAACGCGTTTATAGGTCTGCTGAATGAGGCTTTCTCCAGTACCTAAGAAATCAAGAAACTGTTTAGGGGTTTGTTCTGTGGACATGGGCCAAAATCTGCTCCCAATTCCACCGGCCATAATGACGCAGTACGGTGTGCGCATGTTCAGAGTGTGTAGGTTGTTATGAGATTCATTGCTGAATTTCAACTGCGAATCTACGATTTTCTGCGCTTAGGGGGTATCTTCGTGACCTTATTAAAACGCTACAGACATGTTAAATCTAGTCCTATTCGGACCCCCAGGGGCAGGTAAAGGAACCCAAAGCGCCTTCTTGGTAGAACGATACGAATTGGTTCACTTGAGCACCGGTGACCTGTTCAGATTCAATATTAAGAATGAGACGGAATTGGGCCAATTAGCTAAATCTTACATGGACAAAGGCCAACTCGTACCAGATTCGGTGACTATTTCAATGTTGGAAGATGCTGTCAATAAAAACCCACAAGCCAAGGGTTTCATCTTTGACGGTTTCCCACGTACTAATGCGCAAGCGCAAGCCCTACATGCTTTCTTGGAAGGACGTGGTACCGGCATAACCAGCATGGTAGCGTTGGAGGTACCTGAAGATGAGTTGCGTGTTCGCTTAGCGGAGCGTGCCAAAACCTCAGGGCGTCCGGATGATGCGGACCCTGCGATTATCCAGAACAGAATAGATGTATATAATGCTGAGACGGCGCCAGTAAAGGATTACTACGAGGGGCAGGCTAAATACCAGGGCGTAGATGGCGTAGGTTCCATCGAAGAGATTACAGAACGATTGGTGGGAATCATCGACGCACTGTAAGCGCTAAACGAGAACAATCGTACTTTTGCAAAGCAGTCTCCCATAGTGGGGGCTGCTTTTTCACATTATGTCAGGAAGCAACTTCATAGATTACGTAAAGATTTACTGTAAGAGCGGCCGTGGTGGTAGCGGCTCGACACACTTGCTGCGCAATCGTATGACCTCTAAGGGAGGACCCGACGGTGGAGATGGTGGCCGCGGTGGTCACGTGATTGTAAAAGGCAACGCACAGATGTGGACTTTGCTTCCCTTGAAATACCAGAAGCACATCAAAGCCGCTTCCGGTGAAAACGGTAGTGCGCAGGAACGCACAGGTGCCCAGGGTGAAGATAAATACATCGAAGTGCCCTTAGGAACGGTGGCCAAGGATGAAGAAACTGGTGAGGTATTGTTTGAAATCACCGAGGACGGTGAGGAACACGTGCTGGTGAAAGGCGGCCGCGGTGGTTTGGGCAATGTGCATTTTAAGAGTGCGACCTTCCAAACGCCACGTTTTGCCCAACCGGGCGAGCCTGCGAACGAAGGTTGGTTCATTTTGGAGCTGAAAGTGTTGGCCGACGTAGGATTGGTAGGATTCCCGAATGCTGGGAAGAGCACCTTGCTCTCAGTGGTCAGTGCGGCAAAGCCGGAAATTGCGAATTATCCCTTCACCACCTTGGTGCCAAATCTGGGTATGGTGAACTACCGCGATCACAAATCTTTTGTGATGGCTGATATTCCTGGAATTATTGAAGGTGCCGCCGAAGGCAAAGGGTTGGGACACCGATTCTTGCGTCACATCGAGCGCAACGCGTTATTGTTGTTTATGGTGCCTGCCGATGCAAAGGATTACGCGAAGGAATATAAGATCTTGCTTAATGAATTGGTCAAGTATAACCCTGAACTTGCCGATAAAGATAGAATTCTAGCCATCACGAAGTCCGATATGCTCGACGAGGATTTACAGCAGGAGATCACGGCCCAATTACCCGAGGGTATCCCCCATATTTTCATTTCATCCGTTGCTAACAAGAACATCATGCCTCTCAAGGACATGATTTGGGAACGACTCAATGCAACCGCCTAATGTTTGAGGTCGTACATAGCTTCGATGTGGATGCGATGTATGTATTGAATCATTGGTTGCCGGCCAGTACGGACGTGTTCTGGCTCGCGGTAACCAAGACCATTACTTGGATTCCCCTCTATGTGGTCATGGTGGAGCGATTGTTCAGACGCTCGGCGATGGACCTATTTATCAAGCGATTAGCCCTAGTGGTTCTAGGGGTTTTACTTTGGGATCAAGGGGCCGATTTTTTTAAGCATTGGATCGCCCGCCCACGTCCCTGCCAGACCATGGACGATCTCAGGGTCCTAGTACATTGCAGTCCTTATGGATTTTTTAGTGCGCATGCCGCGAATGCTTTTGGACTGGCCTTCTTGTTCCGAAAATGGCTACACCCAAGTTGGTTCCCGGTATTATTGATTATCGCTCTTTTGCAAAGCTATTCCCGCATTCATTTGGGGGTGCATTATCCTACAGATCTGTTGGTCGGTGCATTGTGGGGATTTCTCATTAGTTTCGTTTTGCACAAAATCGAAAAGACATGGAGTTAAAAGCAATGGCCTATTTGGCAATATTCTTAGGCGGCGGTGCCGGTTCGGTGCTGAGGTTTGCCATATCGAAGGCAATAGTCGCACAAGGTTGGCTGCAAGGGCATTGGGCGACATTGGTCATAAATGTGCTCGCGAGCTTTGCCTTGGTCTTGATTGTCGATGCCTATGATGATAAATCGAAGCTGTTTTACCTCTTATTGTTGGGTACTGGGTTCTGTGGTGGATGGTCGACGTTCAGCACGTTCTCCTACGAAACGATCAATTTAATTGGTGAAGGTCGCCTTACAGAAGCAGTCCTCTATGTTGTGCTCTCTGTAATTTTGGGTGCGGGTGCAGCGGTGGTTGCTACCCTATGGGTGATGCGTGAATACGCGGCCTAGCGGAACAGGGTTAATTGGCCCTTCTTCAAAATCAACTCATCGTTTTGACCCTTGGCATATACGCTCCATGCGTAAACCCCTTCAATGGCCTCTTTCCCGTTCGGGTGATTGCCGTCCCAACCCATTGAAGGGTCGGTAGATTGAAACATCACCTCGCCCCAGCGGTTGAAGATGATCAGTTCGTATTCCTTGATGCCCACGGCGGTGCCTCTGAACAGTTCATTTTCCCCATCTCCATTGGGCGTAAATGCCGTTGGGATAAAGACGAGGGTTTCGGGGTTGATGCGAACCATAGCCCTAGAAGTATCGGGACAATCGTAGGTGTTGATGACCACGTGTTCCACTTCAAACCAGCCGGTGTCGCTATAGGCGTGAATGAAACTCCTGTTGTTAACATACAAGCTGCCGTCTCCCATGCCGGTGATGAGCTGGTCGGTAGTGGCTGCTGCCACATCCGTCAATTCAATATTTGAGGTATAGATGGTCGCCGAGTTTGGGTCCAAAAGGAATGAGGAAGTCGGTGAAGGATAGACTGTAATGAAATCCTGATAGTTGATCGTAATGGTATCTACACAGCCCTCAATGAAGTAAACGGTAAGCGTCACATCATAGGTGCCAGGGTTGTCGTAGGTATAAACTGGCATACTATCATTGCTCAAAACGCCGTCTCCAAAATCCCAATTGTAAATGACCTGCCCATCGGTTATGGTACTGTCCCAAAAGGTCACGGTATAAGGCGCACAGCCTATCTGATTCTCTACATTTACGTCCGTCGCCGGCCTTCGATAGATGCGCACGGTATCCGTAAATGTTTCCTCACAGCCGTTTTCTTCCACGGTGAGGGTAATAATTTGATCGCCCCAATTACTAAAGATGATGGCGGGCGGATTCCAGCCGCTAAAGGTTTGGGTGGAGGCACTTGGTCCAAAATTCCAAGTAGCCACGGCATTTCCTCCGTTCGAACTTTGATTTTGGAAGTTGATCACGTTTTCGTCAAAACACACCTTTCCGTTCCAGCTGAAGGCACAGTTCACGGGGTTGTACAACTCGTAGACCACTTCGGCGGTATCCGTACAGGGCCAGCCAGGATTCAGGATGAGCTGAATCGTATAGGTTCCGGTATCTTGGAATGTATAAGTCGGATTTTGTTGGGTCGAGGAGGCCCCAGGATTGTTCGGGTCGTTAAATAACCATAGATAATCAGTTCCATTATAACTGCTATCAAGGAAGGTGACAGTTGTCCCATTACAAAGAGTGTTGGGTTGATAAATCTGTGGTGTAGGATCGGAGACCACATTACTTTGACAGGTGGTAACGTTGAACTGGTAATCTCTTCGAAGGTTTGAAAGGAGTACTCCGTTCGAATCGTATTCTTCGGCGCAAATGGCAAAGACGAACTGGCCATTTCCGGAGGGTGTTCCGGTCAAGATTCCAGTGTTTGGGTCAATAGCCAAGCTTGGTGAGGCAGGCATAGGTGCGGTCGTTGAATATGGGAAAACAAAAGGCACTGGGGTAAAGGGAGGTGCAGATGGAGGGGAAGGCGCAGGATTGCTTTGGCTTCCTCCGTTTAAAGGTTGACAAAAACTGTAGTACACAGAATCGCCGTCCAATTCTTGCGCAGAGAAATCTACATACAAGCTATCATCCTTACACATGACAATAGGCGGGTCATTGTTGAAGGCCGCAGAGCTGTTACAGATGGAATCTTGGGGTGGGATTCTGATGAAGTAAGAGTTGCCCCAAGTCCCTGAATTAGCGACGTTGGTGATGGTATTGTTGCGGCAGCAACGTTGGTATACGATGGTATAACCGTGTGTGGCAACGGGGAGGGTTGTATTTGTAGTGTAGGAGGTCTTTTCTGTACAGACGTTTGGCGGTGTTTGCAGACAAGGGTTCGCCACGACCGCGGGAATTCCCAAGATTAATCCACGGGCCACGCTCAACGTGGTGACCAGCGTGTTTTGGTTTGGACCCCCGTAGATGGCAATAGGTGCAAAGTTGTCAAAAGCGGCCCCCGACGAGTTACAATCGCGATACAGAACCAATTTTATCTGGTAGGTATTCCCTGATGCTGTAGTACCGGAACATTTATACGAAATCTCCCCACCCACAAGGTGTGCTGCATGGGCCGGTGCAAATGACAAAAGGCCAACGAGTAAAATCAGGAGTTTGCGCATGCGCTAAAAGTACCAAATATTGTGCCTAGATAACACAATTAAAGCGCCATGGTTTCGAAAGGAATTATTGCGGTGAATCCATTGGACTCCAGCCATTGGCGATTTTCCTCAAAACGAGTGAGCATCACGAAATCTCCACCCCATCCGCCTAGGCTTTTTGCTTGTCCTTGAATCCCTTTAAACGGTCCGTTAACGGCCCGCTCGAGTCCTAAATGGTTTGAAATCAAACGTTCGTGTTGTTCGATAATTGATTCGAGTTCTTCCAGGGATTTTACCGTAAGAAAGGCACCACTCAACCACGATATCTCCTCGCATTGTGCTTGGGAAAAGGGATTGCGCTCGACTAATGTTAAGCTGCTATCGGTCTTTTGCTTCGCGCCGCGGTAGACGAAAACCACGGATGCTAGCACTGTAGGTAATTGGACCCTAAAAAATTCCGGCTCCCCATTTATGAGCGCATAGGAAATAGCTCCACTTGCCTGCGCACAAGCTAAATCATAACCACTCCCGCCATGGAGTTTTCTAAAGGATAGAACTTCGACATTAGCCCACTGCGCGAGCAATGCACATAATGTGGAAGAGGTACCTAGACCCCAAAGTCTGGGGAAATCAATCTTGGTCCTGACGCGCACGGAAGCGTTCCAAGCGTTAGAATGACGTACGGGTGCTAGAAAATCTCGAAGTTTCTGGGCCATGGCCGCGGAAGAGGAATGCATCACACGACCCTCAATATCAAATCCTGCGGTAAACCACGGTTGATTTTCGTGATCCAAGGCTTCCCAAAGCAAATGCTCAGGGCCTTGATAAGATTCCACGCTGAGGTGTTGCCCGAAGGAAGTCGGCATGGCAATGCCTCGCGCACTTTGCGTGATTGCATATTCGCCAGTCAACAATAGTTTTCCGTGGGCGGTGAAGTTCACGTCGGATTATTTTTCGACTTTAGGAATAGGGACGCCTCGCAGTTCACAAAAGTAATTGACTACTTCGCGGTGGTGTGGGACTTTATCTTTAAAGAAATTGGCCACTTGGATTTTTTCTTCCGGCGTTGCCTCTAATTGGGTTAAGATGTTCATCAAGTGCATCTTCATGTGCCCTTTTTGAATCCCGGTCGTCACAAGTGCACGAAGGGCGGCAAAGTTTTGCGCCAAACCGCTCACGGCAACGATACCCATTAATTCTTCTGCATTAGGCTTGCCAAGCATTTCTAAAGAACGCACCACAAGAGGGTGTAATTTGGTCAATCCTCCCACAACCCCGAGGGCCAAAGGAATCTCAATCCAGAAAGTAAATGTACCGTCTTCAACACTACAGCCGGTTAAGCTCTTGTACGATCCGCTGCGGCTTGCATGGGTGTGACAAGCGGCTTCTACGGCACGGAAGTCATTACCTGTGGCAATGATTACCGCATCGATACCGTTCATAATCCCCTTGTTGTGAGTAGTAGCTCTATACGGTTCGGCATTGGCAATATCTACAGCGCGTTTGAATTTACGTGCAAATTCTTCTGAGCTTACTCCTTCGCTGACTAATTCCTCCACGGGACAGCTCACAGATGCTCTTACCAAACACTTAGGAGTATAGTTGCTCAAGATGCGCATCACTACTTCGAGCTTATTTCCAGAAAGTTTTGGGTGCTGAGCTGCAAATTGCTCCAAGGACTTAGCCATTTCCTCTAGGTTCGAGTTAATGAAGTTCGCACCCATTGAATCACACGTTTCGAAGGTAATTTCGAGCTGGTAGTAGTTTTCTAATCTGTCGGTAGCATCGACTACAGTGATTTGGCTGATTCCGCCGCCACGTGCTTCCATATTTGCCACGAGTTCTGCGGTCGCCGCTCTCAATTCTTTTTCTAAAGCATCAAAATCTTCGAAAAATGGAGTGGCGTCGCCTTCGTACATGAAGTGCACGTGGCCAATTTTTTCAGTGCTCAAAACTTTTGCTGTAAATCCGCCCCGGTCCATCCAAAAGCCTGCGCTTTTCGCAGCAGCTGCCACTACTGAACTTTCTTCAATGGCCATAGGGATAGTATACAACTTGCCGTTGATCTTGAAGTTTGGGGCCACACCATAGGGCATGTAATAGTTGCTAATAGTGTTTTCGATAAACTCGTCGTGACGTTGCTGCAAGGCGGCATCTGTATGCCAGTAGGAGGTTAAAATATCACGTGCCTCTTCCGGATGGTCGAAGTTGTTGTTGACCAGCCATTCTAATTTCGCTGCTTTACTGAGTTTTGAGAAACCTTTGATGGGATCTTTCATGTCGGCGGATTTGTATTTGCAAAGATAACCCTCTGCGGACCAATTTGTTTTATTGCCTCAATTCTTATGAAAGATGCATGGGCACTTCCATGAGTAATAAGCGGGTGTTTTCCGCCACAGATGTGAAAGAAACCTCATTCAGATCTGAAAGCCCAATTGAATCCCGTGCTCTAAGTGTTTCTCCTTCAATTTCAATGTGGCCTTCAATCATGAATAGGTAAAGGCCATTACGAGAATCTTTGAGCGTATACGATTGGGCCTTTCCTGCATCAAAGGTCCCCATATGGAACCAAGCATTCTGGTGAATCCAAACCCCTGCATCTTCCTTATTTGGACTCAATACCTGGTGTAACTTATTGTGCTCGGCCAAATCTGGTAACTGAATCTGGTCGTATCGTGGGGTAACATTTTGCTTGTTTGGGAAAAGCCAAATCTGCAAGAACTTCACAGGATTCGAGGTGCTCGCGTTGAACTCACTGTGCTGAATACCTGTTCCGGCACTCATCACTTGAATCTCACCCGTTTTAATAATGGCCTCATTTACCATGCTGTCCTTATGCTTCAACTCACCAGAAAGCGGGATTGAAATGATTTCCATGTTATCATGTGGGTGCGCGCCAAACCCCATGCTAGGAGCTACTTCATCGTCGTTCAAGACACGTAGCACACCAAAGCGCATTCTCCGCGGATTGTAAATTATTCGCGAAGCTGAAACTATGGAAGCTTTTGAGCCATCCGTGGTTGGCGGCCCCTCTCGATAGGGCGGGATGGAGTACTTTATTTATTTAGAATAATTTAATTTAGATGTTATAACATCTAATATTCAGAAATGTTCGAAATAAGGAAGGGTAATAACTTAAGTGGTGTGTTTCTCAATCTCGCTTTCGATGGCATTCTGAACGTGTGCCAATTCCGTCGTGAATTCTTTCAAAACCGCCAGACGATGGGCAATTTCTTCGTGATTGATTAGCTCGCTGTCCTCAGAAGCGCGATTAACGTGTTCGAGCACGTTTTTCACCTCAAATCGGATGCGGTTGACCAAGCGATATTGATCTTTTTTAAGCGGATGCATAACTGTTTTATGAGTCCAATTATGATTTCTTACAAAGTTCAACCATTACCTATACTTTGCGAACTGACATATTTTAGAGTTATTCACAGGTATTGGTATCGAATTTCAAATGGTTGCCACTTGCCGCTCAACGCAGCTATGAAGGAGCGTCATATCTTATTTTTTTTGGGAATACAAAATAGCCCCTTGGAGAACCAAAGGGCTATTGGGTGGTGATGGACGGAATCGAACCGCCGACACATGGATTTTCAATCCATTGCTCTACCAACTGAGCTACATCACCGATAGGGCGGCAAATATACAGCCACATTTGAAATCAGGAAATAGGAAATCAAAAAACTTCCAATGTAGAATTCCTCCTCATTCCGGAGATTCTACTTAAAAAGCAATGTAGAGTGGGGAATTAAGCTCATTTTTGTAAAGTGTTTATTGCGATAGATATAGGAAATACCAGGCTCAAGGCTGCTTTCTTCAAGGAAGGTTTAGCCGAAGATTTCCTGGTGTTGCCGGCCGATACACATGTGGATGAATTTGTTGTTGGAATCAAACGTTGGCTATCTTTTTCAAACAAGGTGGAGGCTTTGGCAAGCTGCAGCGGCCACTGGCCAAATGCCATGCCTAAAGAGGTGAAGCGAATAACGACAGCGTCGAATTGGCCCCTTGAAATGCATTATGAGACTCCACAAACCCTAGGTTTAGATAGGTTACTGCTCGCTAACGCGACATGGCTGGAGTTCAAAAGGGACCTGTTGGTGGTCACTATGGGAACCTGTATTACTTATAATATTGTTAAAAATGGCGCCTTCAAAGGAGGTGCGATTAGCCCGGGATTGCAGATGCGATTCCACGCGTTGAACGAATATACTAGCGCCTTACCGTTGGTAGAAGGAGACTCGGAAGCGCCTATTTTAGGGAAAAGTACGTCAGGGAGCATACAAGCTGGTGTGAATGTTGCAATAGCGAAAGAGGTGGGCGGTATGATTGCCCAATTTTGCCGCGAATTCGACCTACAGATGGCGGTCATTTGCGGTGGGGATAGAAATGCTTTGCGAAACCACTTAAAAAAGCACATATTTGCACCCTCGAATTATGAACTACATGCTCTCAAACGCATTCACGAATATTTTAAGAATCAATGACTTAGTTAAGTCCGCGTTTCTGCCGTTGGGCATTGTTTTTACCTTCGCTTTCAGTCAATTGGTTACCGCTCAAACGAACTCTGTGAGTCCGTTGAGCATTCAAGGTATTGGCGAGACGACCTTTGGTCTAAGTCCGGTCTACCTTGGAATGGGAGGGACGGGTATAGCTTATTCAGATAGATTCACCATCAACATCTTAAATCCTGCAGGCTATGCGAACATGGAGTTCACTACGTTAGAGATGAGCGGTGCGCATCGTTCTTTTCGTCATCAAATCCCAACAGAGGGTATTGATGAGGCAAATTTCAATACTTACTTCGATTACTTTGGTTTTGGTTTCAAGTTTGCAGATTGGATTGGCGGTGCATTTTCTTTGGCGCCTTATGCTGCCAAAGGATATAATGTGAGTGTGTCAGATACTTCGGACGATTTTGGATTATACGAATACCGATCCTTAGGTTCCGGTGGTTACGACCAGTTTACATTGGGACTCGCGCTTCAGCCGGTACCTTGGTTGAGTATTGGAGGTAATGCTAAATATATTTTTGGAGAAGAGGTTTCTAGTAATAAGACCATCATTGCAGACAGCCGTTACCTATCGGTAAGTAAGACGACAAAACACGGCATTAGTGATTTTACTTTTGATGCAGGTGTACAGCTTCAAGGCGATATCAAAAATTACCATTTAGTTGCTGGAGCCGTCTACGGTTTAGGTGGAGATATGAATGCTCGAGAGATTACGACGCAGTACACCTTCATTAACAGCGGTATTGTGGAAACGCCAATAGATACATTGTATTACAACCTAGCCACTGATGGATCCATGATCCTGCCGTCTTTTTACGGTATTGGTTTCGGATTTAGCAAACAGCTGGAAGGAATTCCTGTCAATGCATGGGATTTTATAATGGATTATAGAGTGACCAATTGGCATGAATTCCGCGGATTCGCCCCGAATGGCGATGTGGCTCCTCAGACACAATTCAGTTTGAGTGAGCGTGTAAGTACTGGTTTAGTATTCGTTCCTGCGTATGTGTTCTCCGCATTGAATCGTACCTCCAATGTATTTGCCATCTCTCGTTATCGCTTTGGCGCTTCCAGAGAAATAGGACAGTACCATTGGGACGAGCAACGCTATACTACCAGAGAAGTAAACTTCGGCCTGAGCATGCCTATTATTTATCGTTCTTTAGCACCAGGTGAACAAAAGGCCAGCTTTTTGAATTTAAGTATGGGACTGGGGCAACGTTGGGACGGTGTCGATAGCCATTTAAAAGAAGATTATTGGAACATTAACTTGGGAATCACGTTGAATGACAAGTGGTTCCAGAAATTTAGATATAGATAAAATCAGATGATTATGAAACGAATCCTCTTCGTATTGGGAATTGTTTTTATGGCAATGGGCTTGACGGCTCAAGAGTCTAAATGGGGTAACTCCATTGCGGACTCCGTGTCATGTTTTGAGAATTACAACATCATGGGTTCTTATTATCAAGGCAAGAACTATGTGGACGCCTATGATTCATGGAAAGCGTTGTACGAAACCTGCCCCACGGCAAACATTCGCATATACACGTACGGCGACAACATTCTCGAAGCGATGATTAAAGCCACGAGTGATGAGGCATCCAGAAATGACTACATCCAAGAGTTGTTAGGCATGTTCGACTCATTCGCTAAATACTTCCCCGAAGAAAAGGCCAACGCAGTTTCGTCAAAAGCCTACTACTTCTATAACTACTACAAAAAAGATGCAGATAGCGTATCTAAAGCGGTTATCATGTTCGAGGAAGCAAAAAGCTTGTTGGGAGATAACATGTCCGTAGCACATATTGACAGATACTTTCAAGCCAACGTAAAGGAATTCAACAAGAATAAGGACGTTGAGCGTCTATTTGAGGTTTACAACAGTGCATTAGTAGCGTTGGAATACAACTTCAATACCTTCAACGTAGAGAACTATAACCTTGGTTTGAAAGCCGATTCTGTGGTAAGTTGGATTACCTATGCAGACAGCGTAACTCCATATGCTCAAATGGCGAAAGCGGAATTTACAGCGGCGATGGCAGCTTACGATTCTACAGATACTTATAACCACTCTTCTAAGAAAAGAATGAAGCAAGCTGCGAAGTTGCCACCATTGGTTAAACCGGTTATGGATGATGAGACAGCGGAGCTTGTAGCGGTATTGGAAAAGGCTGAAGAGTTGAAAACCAAATACCAATTAGATGAAGAAGGTTATACTTCAGTAGATAAACGTAAAATCTCTAACAATGAAATCCGTTTGCGCAACATTGAAGCGGTTCAGCGAAACATCGAAAAAATCTTGAGCCCGCTATTGACTTGTGATAAGTTGGGTCGCATCTATAACGAAGAATCATTCGCAGCAAATAAAGACGACATAGAGTGGTTGAAGCGCGCTGGTAACATGTTGCAGAAAGAGCGTATTGACGACAATGGTGAGATGACTTCTTGTACTGATCTGCCAGTATTTATCTTAATTGCTGAGACCTTATATGGCATTGAGCCTAGTGCAGGTGCCGCGAGAAACATGGCGAAGCTAGGTGTGAATAAAAGCGACTGGGCCATGGCCAAGAAGTACTACATCGAAGCTATTGAGCAAGAAGAAGATTTACGTCGAAAGTCAAACGATTACATGGGTTTAGCTTATGTAAACAACAAAATGGGCCTCTCAGGTTCTGCCAAAACCAATTGTTTGGCTGCGGGCCAATTGCGTAAGGAATGGGGCAATCCATACCTATACTTAGCTACTATTTACGCTGAAGCTGCCGGCGATTGTGGTAGTAATGCCGTTGAGAAAAACGCAGTGTATTGGGCCGCCATCAATAAGTTGAGTTACGCCCGTAGCATTGACCCAGAAGTGGCAGATAAAGCGTCGAAGTTGATTAGCTTATACTCTAATGCTGTACCCGATAAAGGGGTCGCCTTTCAGCTCGGTTACAAAGAAGGTGATCAAGTACGCATTGGCTGCTGGGTGAATGAAACTGTAACAGTGAAGTTCTATTAATAAACTGTTCGAACAACTAAAGAAAATCCCTCGGGCCAAGCTCGAGGGATTTTCTTTTTTACGAAATTCGTTGCATGAACCGTACACCATTATTCTGCCTGAGCACTGCCATATTCCTTTTCGGGGCATGCCGCAATGATGTGAAGGAGGTACAAGAAGTGAGTGATGCCCCACGAAATTATCCTTTGAACGAGCAGATCGATGCAACTATTACTTACAGCGATTCGGGACAGAAAATACTCGAGATTCATGCGGGTTTGGTACAGGATTACGGCAACCAAGATCCTGCGTACGTGTTCTTTGGAGATCGTATCAGAGTCCAATTTTACAATGGAAAAACCCTTACCTCCACTGTACTCGAGGCCGATACCGCACGTCAACTCAAAGACGATGACCTCTGGGCCATCGGCGGAAACGTGGTCTTGACCAATGGCAAGGGCGAACGTATGAAGACAGAGCGCCTTTATTGGAATAAGAAAGAAGAGCATCTCTACAGCGATGCTAAAGTTCAAATTCGAACCGACGGTCAGTTAATTACTGGGAAGGGATTTGAGGCGGACCAAGAATTCAATACCTATCGTATCTTTAAGGTACAAGGAGAAATTACCATTGACGATGAATAGAGCCCTGCGCATTGTGGAAGTATTATGGCTAGGAGTAGCAGCGGTCAGCGCTGTAGAAGTTTATTTTGCTTGGGAACAATCGAATATGACCCGTAGCATTCAATTTAGTATCTTCCTCGGTGTAGCCATTTTTATGTACTTTCTGCGACGTAGATCGCGCATTAAAGCGATGGACAGAGACTAGTGGAAGTATTCGTTCCCATACTCTTAGCTATTTTCTTTTCGGCCTTGTTTTCAGGGTTGGAAATGGCATATTTAAGTATCAACAAACTCCATGTGGAGCTCGAGCGTCAAAAAGGACGTATAGCCTACAGATCATTGGGCTATTTGGTGGACCGTCCCGCGCCTTTTATTGCGGCCATCTTGGTTGGAAACAATGTGGCCTTGGTGTTATACGGAAATTACATGCACCGGTGGATGGAGCCCGTGTTCACGAACTGGGGTGCTTGGGAATACCTCATTCTTTTAATGGAAACCTCGGTGTCTACAGTGGTTATTTTGCTATTGGCAGAGTTTTTACCCAAAGCAGTATTCCGTCAAAATGCCGAAGGATTGATGAGCTGGTTGAGCATTCCTGCCTTCGTGTTGTATTGGATCCTGCGTGTGCCCAGCGCGCTGATGTTAGGAATGAGTAAATTCTTTTTGAAGTATTTGTTTCGAGTGGAACTGGCTGAGGAAACCACCGCTTTTGGACGCGTTGAGCTCGATCATTTTGTTCGTGAACGAGTACCCACTAACGTAGAAGGGGAATCTGAAGTAGATCCTGAATTAGAGATTTTCAAAAATGCCCTCGAGTTCCCAGAGACAAAGGCACGAGAATTCATGATCCCTAGAACAGAGATAGAGGGAGTAGAGGTACAAACTCCACCGGGGAAGGTTCGTGAGATTTTTGTTCATAGTGGTTACAGCAAGCTCCTCGTCTACGAGGAGAATATCGATAAGATTATTGGGTATGTGCATGCTTTTGAACTCTTTAAGAAACCTGAAAACATTCAACGCGTACTTCGCCCGGTAAGTTTTATTCCTGAAAGCATGCGGGCGGACGAGATTCTTAATCTTTTTACAAGAGAAAAGCGCAACATTGCCATTGTCCTCGATGAACACGGAGGGACGAGTGGGATGATCACCCTAGAAGATGTAATTGAAGAGATTTTTGGTGAGATTGAAGACGAACACGACAGTGATGCGTTCATTGAAAAAAAACTAGCGGATGGCGAATGGTTATTCTCCGCCAGATTAGAATTATCCTATCTGAATGAAAAATGGGGCTTAGACCTACCAGAAAGTGAGAATTACAACACCCTTGGCGGATACTTACTCGACCTCTATGAAAGTATTCCGGAGAAGGGAACAGTGGTTAGAACAGACCAATTTTTATTCGTGGTCCAAAAAACCAAATCTAATCGACTCGAAGAGGTGCTTGTGAGGGCGAAATAATGCCCCCCATTGCTTATATTCGCAGACTTATCATACTTAATTGGAGCAACATGGCAACAATCGAACGCATTAGACAGCGCTCAGGATTATTGATCGTCATCGTGTTTGTCGCACTGATGGCCTTCGTACTTGGTGATTTATTCCGCTCAGGCGGATCGAAACTCTTCGGTGACCCGAACGTGGTGGGTTCTATCAATGGACGTGATGTAACACGTTTGGAACTTAGTCAGAAAATGGAAGAACTACGTGCCGGAAATCCAGAACAATATGCAAACACAAGCAGCGTTCAGCTGGCGAACTTCGTTTGGAACGCCATCGTAACGGACGAAGTTCTAGCAGCGGAGCTCGAGGCGGCAGGAATGTCTGTAAGCCCAGAGGAAATTGCCATGGACATCATGAGCAATCCCAACGTGCGCCAGAACTTCGCTAACGAGCAAGGTAAGTTTGATCGCAACATGTTCAATAGCTACCTGAGTCAGGTGCGTGCGAACAAAGATGCGAACGAGCAAATGACAGAAATGTGGGTGCAATGGTTGGCCTTTGAAAATGCGGTCAGCAATCAGGCGAAAAACTTCAAGTTCAACAATGCCATCGAAAAAGCATTGTTCATGCCAACAGGATTGGCTGAAGTTCAAACTGTTCGCGGTGATGCACAACACCCAGCGCAGTATGTATATGTTCCCTATATCGATGTGAACGAAGATGAAATCGACGTAACAGAAGAAGATGCCAAAGCATATTACAAGAACAATAAAGACCAGTTTACTCAGAAGGCAGGACGCAACATCGAATACATCAACTTTCAGTTAGTACCTTCTGATGCTGACCGCGATGCTGTTAAAGCGGAACTTGCTGGTCTTGCCTTAGAGTGGTTCAACGTTGAAGACGATAGTGTATTTGTTAATCTTCACAGCGACGATCGATTTGTATCAGAGTACTTTACTGAAGTAGAGCTTGTAGGTACAGGTCTTGACAGTCTAATTTCTGGTCAAGATGTAGGCTACCAAAAAGGACCTATTGATCTAGGTCCAGCATATTCAGTATTGAAGTTAGTTGACAAGAAAGTTATCCCAGATTCTGTAGAGGCTCGTCATATTTTGATTCCATTCGCAGGAGCTACACGTTCAGATGCAAGCGTGACTCGTTCTCCCATGGAAGCGCAAGCCCTAGCAGATAGCTTATTTACATACCTGAAAAGCAACGTCGGGGCCTTTGAAAGTGTTAGCGAAGAGTTCTCTTCTGACGTTGTTGCAAAGGGAAAGGGTGGCAGCCTAGGCTACTTCAAACGTGGCATGATGGCCAAGACCTTTGAGAACTTCTGTTTCTTCAAGAAAGAGGGTAAGTTAGGTGTAGTTCCTACTCAGTTTGGTTTCCATATCATCGAAATCACTGACCAAAAAGGCGGTACAGAAGCATACAAAGTGGGCCAAATTACCCGTAATATCTTACCTTCCGATGAAACTATTCAAGTCATTTATGGTGCGGCATCCTCATACGCTGCAGACGCGCAGTCTGCGGATGATTATCGCACCTTAGCTACCGAACGCAATCACTTCTTACGCCCAGCACGAAACCTAAGCCGTTTCGAAGAGGTGGTTCCTGGTTTGGGTCAAAGTCGTCGTGTTGTGCGTTGGGCTTGGGATGAAGAACGTGAACTAGGCAATATCGGTTTGTTGGAAAACGATGGTAAAGGATACGTAGTTGTGATCCTAACAGATATTCTCGAAGAAGGAACTGCTTCTTATGACCAGGTGGTAGACCAGTGTATGGAAGGCGCTAAGAAAGAGGCGAAAAAAGCGATCATAGAAGAACAGGTTGAGGCTCCTTTGGCCAATGCAACGACCATTCAAGAATTGGCAGATGCGTTGGGTAAAGAAGTACGTAGCCTGAACTTCCGTATAAACAGTGCAAATATTGCAGGTATTGGTAATGAGGCAGAGTTAGTAGGGACTATATGTGGATTAGAACCTGGTACACTGAGTTCAATCCTTGCTGGTAACAATGGTATGTTTGTGGCTACGACATCACCTGCTGAAACAGCACCGGTTATTGATTACACTAACTTAGCTCAAAACACGCAACGGACATTACGTTCTCTTGTCAATGTACAAGCGTATAAAGCCCTCGAGAATAAAGCGAACATAGAAGATCAACGCTATCTAATGTTCTGATCGAAGCGAAGTAGAGGAAAAAATAGTTCATTAAAGCCCCCCGCGGCAACGCCGCGGGGGGCTTTATGTTATGAAAGCCGGTTCCACCTCTCGGCGTCTAGCTTGACGAAGATGAATAACAAGATCGTGAAGCCCCATAGGGAAGATCCACCGTAACTAAAGAAAGGTAATGGGATACCGATGGTCGGTACGAGCCCTATAGTCATTCCGATATTGATGATCCAGTGGGTAAATAAGATGACCGCAACAGCATAGCCATAAACCCTTGAGAAGGTGTCTTTTTGTTTGTCCGCCAGCCAAATAATACGACCAATGAGCAGGGCAAAGAGTCCCATCAAGAGTGTGGCGCCTAAGAAGCCCCATTCCTCCCCGATGGTACAGAAGATATAATCCGTACTCTGGGCAGGAACAAAGTTGAGTTTGGTTTGAGTTCCGCCTAAAAATCCCTTTCCGGTCCATCCACCCGAGCCGATGGCAATGAGACTCTGCAAGGTGTTATAGCCGGCACCACTAGGGTCATTCTCAAGTCCCAAGAGTACGCGAATGCGTACCTGTTGGTGAGGAGCGAGGACGTTTTCCATAACTTGGTCCACCGCAAAAACAGTAGAAGAGGAAAAGGCAAGGGCGAGGCCATTGAGCAGAAAGTACAAACGTTTCTTGGGCAGTATCAGCAAGGTGAGAACTGATAGCCCTACCAGGGTGAGGAGGGTCCACTTTAACGGGAACATCAGCCCTACGATGCTCAGGGCAACTCCTGCCAAGGCGATGCCGATGTAATAACCGGGCATACCTTCACGGTAGAGCACAAGGATGAGGCTAATGAAGACTAAGCTGGACCCTACATCGGGCTGTAAACCTATGAGCAGGGCAGGGAGGATAAATATCGAAGCGGCGACCAATCTATTGGGCCAGCGCTTGATATTGGTGCGCGGTAAGGCGAGGTAGAAACCCATCATGAGGGCAGTAGCAAACTTGGCTAATTCCGACGGCTGTAGGCTAAATCCACCTATACCATACCAACTTCGGGCACCACCAATTTTCTTTCCAGCGAATAATACACCTATGAGTAAGAGAATAGTCAGCGCATACCACAGGGGGGCAAAGTTTGTCCACAAGCGATAATTAGACACCAGAATCGCCGCAATAATTACCAAACTCGTGGCCATGAACATGCCTTGTTTTCCATATTCCTGCGTAAGGTTGACTATGTTTCCAGCTTCCTCATTAAACACTGCAGCATATATGGAGATCCAGCCCCAAAAGACCAACAATGTGTAGGTCAGTACTACTACCCAGTCTACTTTGATTCTATTTCGACTTCTTGTCCTTGCCATTAGAAATTTGGAGTGTAGGTGGAGTCTTCGCCATAAATAGCTTTATGTTGCATCTTGTACTCATCGTGTAGGCTTCCTTTCATCATTCGATCTTCTAAGGCATGGCGCGTAATGGTATCTGTCAGATATTGCTCTGTCATGAGACTGGCGATAGGCGCTGCCCAACGGGATCCCCAATATCCATTTTCTATAATCACCGCTAAGGCGATTTTAGGATTGTTTTTCGGGGCGAAGCTCACAAAAATACTGTGGTCCTGTCCATGGGGATTTTGAGCAGTGCCGGTTTTACCACACTGTGTGATATGTGGTATGCGTGCGCCTCTCGCCGTACCAGATTCAAATACTTCAAACATCCCGTCTACAACCACTGGGAAGTGAGTGGAATCAACGCTGGTGTAGCGGCGGAAGGTATAGTTGCTATCTATCGGAGTTCCATCACCTATACTCTTAATAATATGTGGGGTGTAGTAATACCCACGGTTGGCAATTGCGGCGACCATGTTTGTCATTTGGATGGGTGTTGCAACTAATTCTCCTTGCCCAATCCCATTACTTACCGAAGTAACGCCCCTCCAGCCTTTATAACCGAGGAATCTGTCATAATAGGCGGTATCCGGAATATTGCCACGACGACCTGTTGGCAGGTCGTTCCCAAGAAAATTCCCTAATCCAAAGCTTTTCACGTGTTCGCTCCAACGCTCAAGTCCAACTCTCGAATTTCCTCCTTTATCTATGGTGCGCTGGTATGCGATACAGAAGTAATTGTTACAGCTTTCCGAAATAGCCTTTTTCAGATCCAGTGGTCCCCCTTTACAATGGCAGGCCACATGGAGCTTGCCGTAATGAAATCCATCGTAGCAGGTCATGGTGGTCCAGGGTGTAATCACCCCTTCTTGCAATCCAATCAGAGCCCCGATGAGTTTGAATGGAGAGCCTGGCGGGTATTCTGCCAATATTCCTCGATCAAACAATGGTTTATTGATGGAGTCGTAGTATAGGGTCGTGTAGTTTTGACTGCGAATGCGTCCCACGAGATTATTTGGATCATAGTTTGGTGAAGTAATCATGGCAAGGATTTCTCCGCTTTCTGGTTCAATAGCCACGATGGAGCCTCGCTTTCCTCTCATGAGTCGTTCCCCATAGAGTTGTAAGTTGAGATCAATGCTGCTAATCAAGTCCACACCTGGGGTTGGAAGTTCGTCAAAGGCCCCGCCTTTCCAATTCCCCAATTTTCTATTTCGGTGATCCACAGTGTAAAATCGCCTTCCGTGCTTGCCCTTCAAGGCCTCTTCATAGCTTTTGTCAATGCCGCTTTTCCCGACCAAATCTCCGATGCTGTATCCAGGATGGGATAAAATGTAATCTGTATTTACTTCGCCAATGAAGCCCACTACGTTCGCTCCCCCCTTTTCCGGGTAATAGCGTAGGATTCGCTTCTGGACATGGAATCCGGAAAATCTTTTGAGTTCGCTGTTTATTTTTGTGTACTCCTCCTTCGAAAGCATTTTCATGAACATGCTGCTACGGAATTGGCTGTAGCGCTTGGCGGCGAGCAGGCGCTCTTTTATTGCCGCGACTTCGAGCCCTAGCAGATTGGATAGGGTGGTAGTATCCAATTCCTCGATTAGATATGGACTAACCATCAAATCGTAGGCTGGCGAGTTCCCAACCATCAACTTCCCATTGCGGTCGTAGATATAGCCTCTTGGAGCATAGAGTTTCTCGGCAGCAGTTGCGTTGCGTTCAGCTCTGGCTGCATAATCGTCATTGAGGATTTGTACTTGGAATAATCGGACCAAGAACACTGACAAAATGAGGATTAAACCAAGATAAAAGGTATTATTTCTTCGCATATCGTCTCGCGGTTAAAGCGTGAAGTATGACGAGTAGAAGCAGGGTAATGAGGGAGGAGAACAGGGTGCGAATGAGCACAGTGTCTAAATGCTGAAGGCCATAATTCTCCATGATAAAAAGGACTAAGTGGTGTAAAGCAACCAGTACCCCGGCAGTAGTTACGAATGCGCCTAGCGGTAACGCGGCTAACCCTTCATCTTCTTCAGGTTTTCTAAAACCAAGGAGGGCATTTTCTAGCGAAGGCTTCACCAATATAAGACCCAGACAAGCCAGACTATGGGCACCTCCACTCTGTTCAAAGCTGTCCATAATACTGCCTAAAAGGAAGGCAATAAGGAACTGGCGTTGGCGGCTCATGGGTTGAGGTAAGAGCATGAGCACCCAAATATAGATGTAAGGGTTGCCGTATTGGCTCAAGGGCAATCCTTGCAAGAACGCCCACTGAAAAAGCACTACGCCGATAGAGGCCAACAAGAGTCTCAATGAATTCATGGCGTAGTGAGGTTTAGTGAGTCAAGGGATTCTTGTCGTTGTAACTTACACATATATACCCAAGTCATATTGGCAAAATCGTGACTCAAGTTCACTTTAGCGATCCAGGTGAGGTCTTCGGGATTTTGAATGGCACTTTCTACTACACCGGCCACTACTGGTGGAGCAACACTAGCTCGGGTATAGCTGTATACAGTGTCCCCAGACATAGGACGATGTTCGCGTTGCACATCAAATAGTTCGACACTGCGATAGTTACTGCCTTCCCATCGTAGCTCACCCAAACCTTTACCTGGAATCCGAGCGCCAATGCTGCCTTTTGAATGAAGTAAGGGGATGATAGAGCTATAGTTCTTGCTTGTTTCAACAACTGAGCCTATCCAGCCTTTTGCAGAAATCACTCCCATTCCTTCTTGTATCCCGTCGGCCGATCCGACGTTTACTAACATGTAGTTATTCCTCTTATTATAACTATATTCTATGACCTGAGCTGGTATATAATCGTAGGCCTCATTCGCCTGAAAGACTGGGGCAGTAACACTAGAGATACTCGCGCGAAGTGCAGCATTTTCCCGAGCCAATTCTTCGTTCACCGCCTCCAAAGCCCAATACCCCCTCCAGCTGTTCAATGAATTTTGAATGCCAGCAATGGCACCAAAGCCTATGGAATTAATGCGATGCTCTGCTATAGGATTTTTCTGGGCATGTCTGAAAAACGAAAGACCAATCAACACAATGAGCAACAAAGTGTTTCGATACTTCGAAAGAAAAAGTATCAGTTGCCTCATGGTGTTCTATTAACTCTGTAGGATGGTCTTAAAATGCTCGAGGTTTTTCAATACAATACCCGTTCCACGAACTACTGCGCGAAGTGGATCTTCGGCAACGTACACAGGAAGGTCGGTTTTTGCAGAAATACGCTTATCTAGTCCACGCAGCATGGAGCCTCCACCTGCGAGGTAGATACCAGAATTGTAAATATCCGCGGCTAATTCTGGCGGTGTATTGCTCAATGCTTCCATCACTGCATCTTCGACACGGGTAATACTTTTCTCGAGGGCACGACTAACCTCTTCATGACCTACTTGAACTTGTTTAGGCTTCCCCGTAAGTAAATCACGCCCTTGAACAGAATAAGGTTCCGGTGCATCTTCTAAATCTTCAATTGCAGCGCCAACGGCAATCTTAATATTCTCTGCAGTTCGTTCACCTACAAACAAGTTATGTTGTGAACGCATATATAGTGCAATATCATTGGTGAAAACATCTCCTGCTACTTTCACACTCTTATCACAAACGATACCTCCCATGGCCATTACTGCAATCTCCGTAGTACCACCACCGATATCGATTATCATGTTTCCTTTTGGCTCAAGTACGTTCACCCCAATGCCTATGGCCGCGGCCATAGGCTCGTGAATGAGATATACTTCTTTCGCATTGGCGCGTTCCGCACTATCGCGCACAGCACGTTTTTCGACTTCGGTAATACCCGAAGGAATGCATATTACCATGCGTAAGCTCGGTGGGAATAAACGCTTTTTAAAGGAAGGAATGCTTTTGATCAACTCACGAATCATGTGTTCTGATGCTTCAAAATCTGCGATCACACCGTCCTTCAATGGACGGATAGTTTTGATGTTTTCGTGCGTTTTACCGTGCATCTGTCGAGCCTCTTGCCCGACGGCAATAACCTGACCGGTTCTACGGTCTTTTGCGACAATAGAGGGAGAGTCCACTACTACCTTATCTTGGTAGGTGATTAGCGTATTGGCCGTACCAAGGTCAATAGCGATATCCTCTGTCATGAAATTAAACCAACCCATAGGAGAACAAGGTAAGAAAAATTAGTGTTTGAAGTGACGAATTCCGGTGGTTACCATCGCCATGCCGTGGGCATCACAATAGTCTATGCTTTCCTTGTCGCGAATAGATCCTCCAGGCTGAATTACGCAGGTAATTCCGGCATTGTCGGCAATCTCTACGCAGTCCGGGAACGGGAAGAAGGCATCCGAAGCCATGGCAGCTCCTTGAAGGCTAAAGCCAAAGCGCTGTGCTTTCTCTATTGCTTGATTCAAAGCATCAACACGTGAGGTTTGACCCGTTCCTGAGCCCAATAATTGCCCTCTTTTGGCAAGGACAATGGTATTTGACTTGGTGTGCTTACTAATCTTTGCGGCGAATTCTAGATCTTCTAGTTGCTCTTGTGTAGGGGCTACTTTTGTCACCGTTTCCACATCAACTTGTGTTTCGGTCTTTGCATCTCTTGCTTGAACCAAGGTGCCGTTCAGTACGGTACGGACATTGAATGCGGGGATTTCATAATCCTTGAGGATTAGAAGAACTCTATTCTTTCTACTTTTTAAAATCTCTAGTGCCTCCTCATCGTATCCAGGTGCCATCAATACTTCAAAAAACAAGGTGTTTATTTTTTCTGCTGTCGCTTTGTCTACGACGCGGTTTGCAGCAATAACTCCGCCGAAAGCACTCACTGGATCACCTGCTAGGGCGTCTTCCCAAGCTTGTGTAAGAGTAGGACGGGTGGCTAAACCACAAGCATTATTGTGTTTAATAATGGCAATGGTGGTATCATTGAATTCGCGGATGAGATTCACAGTGGCGTCGATATCAAGTAGGTTGTTATAGCTCAATGCCTTGCCGTGAATTTGTTCGAGTGCATCATCAAGTTTTCCGTAATACGCTGCTTCTTGATGTGGGTTTTCCCCGTAGCGAAGGCGTTGCTTTTGGCGTCCGCTGATTTTTAGATCGAGGCGGTCTCCGGCGAAGTAACGGTAGATGGCAGTATCATAATTTGAGCTCTCGTCAAAGGCTTCGAGCGCATATCTGCGACGAACCTCAAGCGCGGCGCCCTCCTCAGTTTGCAAAACTTGCAGAGCATCTTCATATTGGCCCCTATTTGAAATGATCCAGCAATCCTTGAAGTTTTTGGCTGCTGCACGAATCAATGAGATGCCACCGATGTCGATTTTCTCAATGATATCCTGTTCTTTTGCTCCAGAAGCAACGGTGGCTTCAAATGGATAGAGGTCTACAATAACTAAATCCATATAAGGAATGTCGTATTCGCTCATTTGCGCTTGATCGCCTTCGTGATCTCTTCTTGCCAAAATACCGCCAAAGACTTTCGGGTGGAGCGTTTTGACTCGTCCTCCGAGGATAGAAGGGTAAGAGGTAAGATCCTCAACGCGTTCAACCGAAATACCGCGGTCTTCGATGAAAGCCTGTGTTCCACCGGTAGAATACATGGTAGTTCCCATGGCGTTAAGGGTATCGACGATAGGACCTAATCCATCCTTGTGAAAAACAGAAATCAAGGCGTTTTTGATACGCATGAAGCAGAGGGTTTTAAGTAGAAAATTTGAGAAAGAGCAAAAGTAAGGTTTTCGCTCCGCAGAATCTCTATGAAATACGCTAATTTTGAAGGAAATCCACACCCCTGTGCGCACCTACATCAGATTGTTAAAAGAGAGCTTTGTTTTCGCCTTTATTTCACTGGCTACAAACAAGCTTCGAACCTTGCTATCCCTTTTGGGTATTACCATAGGAATATTTGCTATCATTTTGGTTTATAGCATCGTAGATAGTCTCGAAAAGAGCATTAGAGATAGCGTGAGTCAATTCGGTGATAATGTCGTTTACGTTCAAAAATGGCCGTGGGGTGGGGGAGCGGATTTCGCCTGGTGGAAGTATTTGAATCGTCCCGTGCCTCTGAGTCACGAGGCCGACTTACTCAAGCGCCGTAGTCAATATGCAGAACACATAGCATTCGGAAGTTCACTCGGTGGCGCTACCGTCAAGAGAGATGCTTACAGTGCTACGGGTGTAGACGTTCTTGGTACGACGTTCGAGTATAATAAGATTTGGAGTTTTGAATTAGCCCAAGGCCGTTATTTTACAGAATCTGAAATGAATGCGGGGCGTCCTATCTGCATTATAGGAGCATCAATTGCGGAAGGCGTGTTCTTGCCCGGAGAGGAAATCATAGGTCAGCGGATTAGCATTAGCGGGAGAAAACTTACCGTCATCGGTGTGTTTGAAAAGGTCGGGGAAAGCTTGGTCGGCCAGAGCTACGATAAGATGGTGGTAATTCCATTTAAAAAAGTACGGATGGTCGTGAATACCGACCGCAACGAAAGCAACGTAATCATGGCCAGCGCAAAAGGTGGGATAACGGTGGCCCAACTAAAAGACGAGCTCGCCGGCATCATGCGCTCTATTCGCAGATTACGCCCGGGTGCCGATGATAATTTTGCACTGAATGACCCCTCGCTCATCTCCAATCAACTTGACAGTTTATTCCGTGCCTTGGGAATCATGGGAACCATCATCGGAATGTTTTCCATACTTGTAGGTGGTTTCGGCATCGCGAATATCATGTTTGTCTCCGTTCGAGAACGAACGAACGAAATAGGAATTCAAAAAGCTTTGGGTGCCAAGGATTTCATAATACTGAGTCAATTCCTAACCGAATCTGTTGTGCTTTGTCTGCTCGGCGGTGTGGCCGGTTTAATTCTGGTGGCACTAGGAGCCTATATCGCTGCGACAATCTTTGACTTTGACATATTCTTAAGTCTTGGTAATATCGTACTTGGATCGCTGTTGAGTGCAGGTATTGGTTTAATTTCGGGATTGATTCCTGCCTGGATGGCGGCCCGATTAAACCCGGTGGACGCCATTCGTATGCAAGCTTAACATTGACAGCGTTTATTCTAGCCTATCTGCCACAAACTCCACAACCCTATTCAACACATCGTGGTCCTGCGCGGTAAACGGATCAAGTTTGTGCGAATCAATATCTAATTGGCCGACCAAAACCTCTCCCTTGTACATAGGTACCACGATTTCGCTCTTGGTCTCCAAACTACAGGCCAAATAGTTCTCCTGCGCATGCACATCCGGTACTTCAAAGGTCTTGCCGTTCACGGCTACTTGGCCGCATATACCGCGTCCATAAGGAATGACCTTGTGATCAGTATAAGTTCCCGCGTAAGGGCCTATTTCCAATTGCTTCATCTGGTCATTCATAAAATAAAATCCCGTCCAGTTGTAATATTCTACCTCCTGATCTAATAGCTGAACCACTGCCTCTTGAAGGACCTTACCGGTTAAATGCTCAAGGGTTTGGAGCTTCTCGAACAAACTTTGGGCTTGATTTTTTGTCATATGAGTGAATTGTTGATAGAATCCTCGTTTTAATGAGTATTCGTAGCACGGTAATTGCTGTGCATTGGCGAAATTAGCAACAATGCGCCATTAAAGCGCACTATCGTTTAACCCAAAAGACTAACATGAGAAAATTTATACTCTCATTTGCTTCGTTACTCTTTGCCGCGAGTTCTTTCGGGCAAAGTACAGCGAATGCTTCACTCAGCCTTCAGGCTTGTCAAGGAGATACCATCGTATTTTCCTTTGATATTGCCTCACCGTACAACGTAGGGAATACCTTCTCGGTGGAGATGAGTAATTCTAGCGGTGCCTTTGCCGGTAACTTCGTGAGCGTTGCACCGCTCTTGGCATACGGGTCGAGCACAGGTAATGATATCGACGTACTTGTCCCCGATAACACAACACAAGGAGTCTATAGTTTTCGTTTGGTGAGTTCAAATCCAGTTCGCATTTCGGATACTATCTCAAATGTAATTATTGGAGCAAACCCAAATACTGGAATAGTTGCGTTCAACTGGTTCGATAAGAACGGCGAAATTACTTTTTGTGAAGGCGATACCGCGATTTTGGTAGCAAACGCTCCCCCGTCTGGCCAAAGCTACACCTACCAATGGTTACAGGGTGGAGCTCCAATGGCGGGTGAAACAGACGATTCTCTTTTAGTCATTGCAAGCGGAGCTTATGGCATTGAAGTTAGTTCAAACCTATGTGATGCCACCTCGACCGATACGATCGCTAATTCGTATGCACCAGGGGCTGAGCTTTTCGCTAACGGTGGTGCGGGTGTGAGCTATGTTGGAATGGATAGCATCCGTATGTGTGCAGGAACGGTAGCAACATTGGAACACTTAGCATTCCCTTCACCAGGGATTACTGGTTACAAATACCAATGGTTGAAAGATGATAGCCTCGATATTTTTGGTCTTCCGGTATTGTACCCTTTAGCCGGAGATACAATGCCTACCATCGATGTTGATACTACAGGTACTTGGTATTTGACCGTAACTTCTGTTCCGGGCGGTTGTACCGATACCTCGGATGTCTTCACGGTCATTGTAGATACTATTCCAGTATCGAACGTAATCGTGCAACCTTGGGCTTGGCAAGTATTACCAAAGACAACCTTGTGTCTGACAGATTCAACTCGTCTGACTGCAACGGATACAGTATTAAACTCGACTTGGGAATACCAATGGCAGGTAGCTTATCCTTCAGGGAGTGGTAGCTGGTTAAACTTGTCAAACGATACGTTGCCATGGTTAACCGTAGATACTTCTATCGTGGCAGATACTGCAGATTACCGTTTGGTACTGACGAATGAAACCTGTTCCTACATCTCAAACGAAACGACCGTAGAGTTTGTGAACTTCCCGACCTTGGCCATTCAGCCTGGGGATTCATTGGGTATATGTGTATACGATAGCGTATTGGTAAGTCTTGTAAGTAATGCATTGTCCTTCTCCTGGAACGGTGGCCTTTGGGTTGGAAAACAAAACTTTCTTTCTCAACCAGGTCAATACATCATCGAAGCCTCAGGCATTAATGCTTGTAAGACCTATGATACCTTAGACGTATACAACTACGCAATAGTTGCCACGGCTACTGCATCACCACAAATCATCAGCCCTGGAAATAATACTACGCTTTCTGCTACTGGAGGGACATCATATTACTGGTTTGCTGATTCACCTTCTTACTACAGCAACCAACAAAGTGCAACAACTTTGGCACTACCTTCTAAGGATACGACGACATACTATATTCAAGTACAAGATTTAAACGGGTGTATTGATACAGCAAGTGTTCAGGTATTCGTACAGGAGCAAGATTCCACTGTAATCTACGCAAATACTTACGGCAACATTCAGAATGTCATTACTCCTAATGGTGATGGTATGAACGATGTCCTCGACCTGAGTGGTATTACGAATGGTGATCCATGTGAGTTTACTGTATTTACCCGCTGGGGCACACCCGTGTACAACCAAGAAGTATATAACAACGCTTGGGGCGGAACCACCGACGGTGGGGCGAAGCTCGAAGATGGAACGTACTACTTCGTGTTGACCCATAACAATGCAATCAGAGTTAAAACGGCAGTAACTGTCTTAAACAATATCTAATCATGAAGAAGTTATTTGTACTTAGCGCAGTAGTATTGGGTAGTTGGACAGCACATGCACAGCAACTCCCGCTTATTTCAAACTATTTAAATACTGCTTACCTGTTCAATCCTGCCTACAGCGGTATTGAGGGTAAGACAGAGATCTCTGTGTTGAACCGTCGCCAGTGGACAGATATTCAGGGCGCTCCTGAAACCCAGTTTATGGCGTTCAACGGTAACCGCGACGACTTGAAATTCGGGTATAGTGGTTATGCGTTTAATGACCAAACAGATATCGTGGCACGATCTGGATTCTACGGGTCTTACGCATGGCACGTGAAGTTTACAGATCGCAACAGCCTTAGCCTAGGTTTGGGTGCCGGTTATGTAAACAACAACATCAATGTGGCAGGTATTCGCGTACCGGACGAGTTAGATCCAGTACTTTTCAGTGCGTTGAATACAGGTAAATTTGACCTCAACTTTGGATTTAACCTTCAGTTTGGTGATTTCAGCTTTGGTGCGGCCGTACCTAATCTGTTGGCACCACAGGTGGACTTCTCAGACAACTACCTAGGCCCAATGCAATACCATTATGTACGTCACTATGTGGTCAATACTCAATACGACGTAAACCTTCAAAAAGGCTTGATGACATTGACCCCATTTGTTACAGTTCGTGCTAATGAGGTAACCATTCCCCAGGTAGATGCGGGTTTAATGTTCAACCACAAGGAATATTTCTATGTTGGTGCTGCGTTTCGTTCTTCTTATGCGGTTACAGCCAACACCGGGTTGCACTTGACAGAGAATATCACCTTGGGCTATGCCTACGATTTCTCACTGAATACTTACGGTTTTGCTTTGGGTAATTCACACGAGTTTATGTTGCGCTATACCTTTGGGGAGAGCAAGAAAGACAAGCGTTTGGAAAACGAACTTAAGAAGCTGAAAGACCGTCAGCGTCGTTCTTCTGAAAATCTCGAAGATCTTTTGAACGATCGTCTAGATGAGTTCAAAGATGAGATGTCTGCACAGCAGAAAGAAATGTTCGATGCTGAGAAGGATGCGATGAAAGGCGAGCTGACCGAGGCAGCGG
>Ga0163109_10000089_pt1 | contig 73583 bp, 63 predicted proteins | sample CRUFie1St13metaG_FD_108704 | JGI IMG/M metagenome (GOLD analysis project Ga0163109, IMG submission 108704) | Marine microbial communities from the Costa Rica Dome - CRUD Field 142mm St13 metaG | ecosystem: Environmental > Aquatic > Marine > Oceanic > Photic zone | place: Costa Rica: the Eastern...
AATACAATAAGGCAGTAGTCTGAATCAGCGTATGGGTTTGCCCCAGAATTTATCTTAGTTTACTATTGCCTTATGCTCTTTAAACGTGTTAATTTACGCTAATGCAAGTCTAAAGGAATTTATTTCAGCATCTTTAGACCCTGAAACAAGTTCAGGGTGACGTACTTTTTAAGTTAAGAAAGAATAGTGAAATGCTTATTCATTCATCAGATGATTTTAAACTGGATTTTATTGGGATTGGCGCGCCAAAGGCAGGTACTACGCAAGTAGCGGAGTGGTTGGAAGCTCATCCGCAGCTATGTATGTCAGTACCTAAGGAAATCCATTATTTTAATGAACGAAGCTCGTATATCCATCCGCAGCCTAACCCTAACAGTTTGAAACCGTTAAGTTGGTATGCCAAGCATTTTAACCATCATCAGAATGGGCAATTGAAGGGGGAATTTTCAACGGGTTATTTATATGATGAACAATGTGCGGAGAAAATAAAAAATCATAATCCCAACATTAAAATTATTGCTTGCTTGCGGCAGCCTGCTGAAAGGGCTTACTCTCAATACGTGATGTTTTGGTATTATTTTAAAATGGAGAAACGACCGTTTAGTGATATGATGTTTGAAGGCAATGAGTTTATTGAAAAGAGTTTGTATTACAAGCAGTTGAAGCGATATTTTGATGTATTTCCTAAAGCGCAAATTCATGTAATGTTTTTGGAGGATTTGAAAAATGATGCAGAGAAATCTTGTGCTGATTTATATGACTTTTTAGGGGTAGATGCTTTGTTTGTACCGCCTAATTTACATGGGAAAGCAAACGCATCAAAAGCGGTGAAGTTTAAATTCGTTTCAAAATTGATGGGACATTTTAGTAAGGCAATGGTTGGTTTGGGTTTATCGGGATTGGTTGAAAAATTAAAACAATCGGGGTTTAAAAAATGGGTGATGGGCATTAACTCCTCTCCTATAAAATACCCACCAATGAGTGATGATGAAAGAACTTATATTATGGAGGCAGTAAAAGATGACATTGAGCATCTTGAAAAATTATTGGATAAAGATTTAGCGCATTGGAAGGCTTAGAGGGGCAATATAAAAAAGATGATTTCCGATTGGATTTTATCGGGATTGGAGCTGCGAAAGCGGGTACGACTTGGTTGTGCGATAATTTGGCTTTGCATCCTGATATTTATATTCCTGAGAAAAAAGAGTTGGTTTATTTTAACCCGACTTTGATACGGATGCCAGGGACACCAAACCCCGATTATGATAAACCAGTAGAATGGCTGCATGAATTTTACAAGGCATCGGAAAAGCGAATTAATGGCGAATTTTCGGTGCAGTATATGCAGGTTGAAGGCACGGCTCAAAAAATTTATGACTATAACCCAAATGCAAAAATTATTGCGATGTTACGGCATCCTGCAGAGCAAGTTTTTTCGTATTGGCAGTACAATATTCAAAGGGGAGTGGTAAGTTATAAAACACTTGAAGCTGCCATTAAGGGGCGACCCGATTTGTTTAATTCTACTTTTTACTATCAACAGTTAAAGCCTTATTATGATTTGTTTCCGAAGGAAAATATAGGTGTGTTTTTGTTTGATGACATGATTGCGGATAGAAAAACTTTTTTCAAATCGATTACTGATTTTTTAGGCGTTGCGCCTTTTTATCCTGAAAGTTTAGAGCAGAAAAGCAATGTTACTAAAAAGCCAAAATCGGTTTTTTTAAATAGGGTGATACAAGGTACAAGGCATTTTATTACCAAAAATGGTTTGGAGTGGATTATACCGTTATTAAAAGGTTTGGGTATAGTGCAATTGGGCACTTTTATTCGCGACAAAGCCAATGTAACCAAAATAAAAAACAAGCCAAAGTTGAATATTGAGCAAAAAAATAGGCTTGTTGATTATTATTTATCGGATATTGAGGAACTGGAAAAATTAATAGGGCGCGACTTGAGTAAATGGAAGCAAAAAGGATGAATATACTGTTTTTAAATTATGAGTTTCCGCCGATTGGAGGTGGGGCTAGCCCTATTAGTTATGAAATTGCGGAGGGTTATGCCAAGCGTGGACATAAAGTGACTGTGGTAACGATGGGCTTTGGCGATTTGCCCAATTATGAGGAAATGAATGGTATAAAAGTGCATAGAATTGCTTGTGGAAGAGCAAAAAAGGAGATGTGTACGCCGCCTGAAATGTTACGATTTATTCCAAAAGCGAAGGCATTTTTAAAACAACATTTAGCTGAAAATCAATATGATGTTTGCCATAATCATTTTTCGATACCAACGGGAATAATTGCAAGATGGGTGAATGATAAATACGGTATCCCTTTTATAAATACAAGCCACGGTAGCGATATACCTGGCTATAATAATGATAGATTTAAGTTTTTGCATTTGTTTACGGGTCCGATTTTGAAGTATGTGTTATCCAAATCATCGGGGAATTTTTCGGGTTCGCAGTATTTGGCCAATTTGGCGAATAGAAATGTTGCTCCGCCTATTGCATATAAGGTGATTCGAGAAGGTTTTTATCCTGATTTATTTGAGCCGAAGGAAAAGCGAAAGACAATTTTATCGACAGGGCGGTTGCTTAGGCGAAAAGGTTTTCAATATTTGATAGAAGCGGTATCGGCTGAAGATATTGGCTATGAAGTTCATATTTGTGGAGATGGGCCAATGATGGATGAATTGAAAAATCTTACCCAAAAATCTAAAACAAAAATTGTTTTTCATGGGTGGATTAATAATCAATCGGTTGAGTATAAAGAGTTGCTAGAAACAGCATCGATTTATTCCTTGGTTTCGGCTAAAGAGAATGCTAGTAAATCGTTATTAGAAGCGCAAAGTGCGGGCTGTGCGGTAATAACATCGAACGTTGCGGGTTGCCCCGAAAGTGTTGGTGATGCGGGAATTGCGATTGAACCTGAAAATGCGGAATTACTAAGAAAAACGATTTTGGATTTGGTTAATCATCCTGAAAAGATAGAAAAGTATGGCAAATTGGCACGAAATAGGATTTTAAGCGTTTATAATTGGGATAAACTGATAGAACAATACGAAGAAGTTTTATTTTCGATTTTGAAACATAAAAACATTGAGCATGTCGCGTAAAAAACGCGTTTTAATAACAGGAGCAGCGGGCTTTTTGGGTTCGCATTTAAGTGATCGTTTTTTGGCGGAAGGTTATGAGGTTATCGGGATGGATAATTTACTAACGGGAAGCTTGAGAAATATTGAACATCTTTTTCCTAGAGAGGATTTTAAGTTTTACAATCACGATGTTTCCACCTTTGTGCATGTGCCAGGGGAGTTGGATTATATTTTGCATTTTGCATCGCCAGCCAGCCCAATAGATTATTTACAAATGCCGATACAAACCATGAAAGTGGGGAGTTTGGGTACGCATAATTTATTAGGATTAGCACGAGCGAAAGGTGCGCGAATTTTAGTGGCATCGACCAGTGAAGTTTATGGCGACCCGCAGGTGCACCCACAAACGGAGGAGTATTGGGGTAATGTTAATCCAATTGGACCGCGTGGGGTTTATGATGAAGCGAAGCGTTTTCAAGAAGCGATTACCATGGCTTATCATAATTTTCATGGGGTTGAAACACGCATCGTTAGAATTTTTAACACTTATGGCCCTAGGATGCGGTTAAATGATGGGCGAGCATTGCCAACTTTTTTACGCCAAGCGATTGAAGGGGAAGATTTAACGGTTTTTGGCGACGGTAGCCAAACGCGTTCGTTTTGTTATGTAAGTGATTTAGTGGATGGTATTTATCGCCTTTTATTAAGTGATTATCATTTGCCTGTTAATGTTGGTAACCCAGATGAGATAAGTATTAAAGATTTTGCGGAGGAGATTATTGCTTTTACGGGCACTAGTCAAAAGGTGATTTATAAACCTTTACCAAAAGATGACCCGATGCAACGCCAACCTGATATTACTAAGGCTAAAACAATTTTAGGTTGGCAACCAAAAGTGAGCCGCCATGAAGGGTTGAAGATTACTTATGACTACTTTAAAAGTGTGATTGAAGAGCGGTGAGATTTCGCAGGTTCAATCTCCAAATTAACTTTTTTCATGCTCCCTCACATCTTTTACTTTGAGTTGGAGGGATTTTTTGCCTTGCCATTCATTAATATCTAGTTGGTAGCAAATATCGAATAATCCGTTTTGGACGATTGGAAGTTTATGCCCCAAATTAAAAGCGATACCGCTAAAGTTTTGACTACCATTTTGCTTAACACTTAGTTTTAAGTGGCTATTTGTGGCTCCTACAGTTTTGCTCCAGCCTGTATCTTCAACGCCTTTGGCAATAAAAACAGGGCGCATATTACTTGGTCCAAAAGGTGCCATTTGTTGGATGATGTTGTAAAACTTATCAGTAATTTTATTGAGGGGTAGTTCCGCGTCAATTTTAATTTCAGGTATAAGCAAATCAGGCGGAATGGTGCTTTGTACAACCTGCTCAAATTTTTGGATGAAGGCGGGTATCATTTCTTCTTGCATGGTAAGCCCTGCTGCATATTTGTGCCCACCAAATTGAATAAGGCAGTCGCTGCAAGCATTGATGGCTTCATAAACATCGAAACCACGAACCGAGCGCGCTGAACCTGCTACTTTACCATTACTTTGCGTTAAAATAATAGTGGGGCGGTAATAGGTTTCCATTACTCGCGAGGCAACAATGCCTATAACGCCTTTATGCCAATGCGGTTGGTAAAGTACGGTTGTTTTTTTATTGATTTCTACTGAATTTTCGGCAATCATTGCTATAGCTTCTTGGGTCATGCTTTTATCAATGTTGCGGCGGGTTTGGTTGTTTTTGTCGATGTAAGTGGCTTGCATGGCAGCTTCTGCGCCTTCGGCTAAAAGAAGTGAAACGGCTTTGTTGCCACTTTCTAATCGCCCAGCCGCATTGATGCGTGGACCGATGGTAAAAACCACATCAGTAATTGAAAGGGCTTTGCCCTCCATTTGGCTAACATTGAGTAATGCCTCTAAACCAGGTCGAGGTTGGTTGTTGAGTTTTTGTAAACCATAATAGGCGATGGTGCGATTTTCGCCTGTTATTGGAACGATATCGCTGGCAATTGCCACCATTACTAAGTCAATATAATTTTCGAGTTTACTAAATGGAATATCGTTGGTTTGACAAAAGGCTTGAAGTAATTTAAAGCCTACACCACATCCACAAAGGTCATCGTAAGGGTAAGTGTTATCAGTACGCTTGGCATCTAAAACAGCGACAGCTTTAGGTAGATTATCACCTGGGCGATGGTGGTCGCAAATAATATAATCTATGCCTTTTTCAGCCGCATAATCAATTTTTTCAATGGCTTTTATGCCGCAATCAAGTGCAATAATTAAAGAAATACCTTCTTTTTGAGCAAAATCTATTGATTGATAGGAAACGCCGTAACCTTCTTTATATCTATCGGGGATGTAGTAAATAAGGTTGGGGTAATGTTCTTTTAAAAATCCATAAACAAGGGCTACGGAAGTTGTGCCGTCAACATCGTAATCGCCGTAAATCATAATACGCTCTTCTGCCTGTATAGCAGCGTTTAGACGCTCAATGGCGGCTTTCATGTCCTTTAATAAAAAAGGATTATGTAAGTGGCTAAGAGAGGGACGAAAAAAGTTTTTAGCTTCATCAAAAGTGGTGATGCCACGCTTTATAAGTAGCTCGCAAATTACCTTGTTTACTTTTAGTGCTTCGTATAAAATTTGCACTTTTTGTTGATTTGCAGGGGTGTATGTCCAACGGTATTCCAAAAAAATCAGTCTTATATCAAAAAGTAAAATAAACCATCTAGGATTGAAGTTATCTATATTTAGTTAGCAAAGTGCATTCAATCACCCTTAAAAAATGCAAAACATGAAAAAATTTATTTTAATACTTCTTTTATGCCCTTTAGTGGTTTTTGCTGAGGAAACGAAACTGGCTTCGAATATTGATGCGGTTACCGTGTTTTTACAAGGAGCGCAAGTTGAGCGTAGCGCAAAGGCTACGATAAAGCCTGGTACTAATACTTTGGTTTTTAATGAGTTGACGACCAACTTGCAACCTGCTTCAATTCAGTTACAAGGATTAGGCGATTTTACGATTTTATCGATTCAGCACCAAAGAAGCTCGGACGAATTGCCACCAGCACCGCCAGAAATTGCTCAAATGGAAACTAGGCGCGAGCAGATTGATGAGGATTTATTGTATCAAAATAAATTGGGGACGGTTTATGCCGAGGAGAAAAAAATGATTTTTACCAATAATAAATTGAGTGGGCAAGATAATGGCGTTGACCCTGATGAGCTTTTGAAAATGGCAAATTTTTGGCGAACCCGATTAACGGAAATAGAGAAGTTGGATATTGAGCGAAACCGAAAAATTAAGGCTTTAAATAAGGAGAAGGCTGAGATAAATAAAAAAATTCAAGAATTAACGCCTAAGCGTGGCAAACCATTTAGCGAAGTGGTGGTAACGATAAAGAGTAAAAAAACTGTGAATGCCAAGTTTGTATTAACTTATTTTGTTAATGCTGCCGGCTGGACACCGAGTTATGATGTGCGATTAAAAAGCTTGGATGAACCATTGAATTTTACTTTTAAATCGGATGTTTACCAAAACACACAGGAGGATTGGGATAATGTGGCTTTGACTTTATCGACTGGAAACCCAACACAAAATGGGGTAAAGCCCGAATTGTATCCGATATATGTGCGCTATGTAACCAACTATTATAGAAACGGAAATTACAGCAAAAGTGCACCGCAATTATACAATGAAGATGTAGATATGGAAGAAGCATACAGTATTGATGGGGTGGCGGTACAGGGTAATGCAGCTTTGCCATCAGTAGCAGTAGTTGACCGAAGTTTGGCAACGGATTATGTGATTGATGAGAAATATAGCATTAAGGGCACGAATAAAAAGCAAATGGTTTTAGTGCAAGAGGTGGATGTTGCCGCTGATTACGAGCATGTAGCCATACCTAAATTGAATAAGGATGCGTTTTTAACAGCTTTTATTCCTAATTGGGAGGATTATACTTTTATTGATGGGCCGATGAGTTTGTATTTAGAAGGAAAATACACAGGGCAATCGTACTTATATAGCCAAATTACGAGCGATACTTTGGAGTTGTCGTTAGGTAAAGATAAATCAGTACAGATTAAGCGTGAGAAGATTAAGGATTACCGCGAAAAGAAAATGATTGGCTCGAAAAAGAAAGAACACTATGGTTATAGAATTGAGGTGAGGAATAATAAATCATCTACCATTCATTTAACGATTAAAGACCAGATTCCGATTTCTCAAAATGAAGAGATTGATGTGGACTTAGAAGAAAAATCGGATGCAGAGTACAATGAAGAAACAGGCTATTTGGTTTGGGAGTTTGACCTAACGCCATCGAACCGAAAAGAGTTGGAGTTTAAGTACACCATAAAATATCCGAGTAAAAAGCGGATAGTGATTCAGTAGATTTTTAGTACTAAGTATTGAGTAATTAGTATTAAATAGAAACTATTTTGTGGGTCTGAAATGCAATGTTTGTCCCCCTTACAAAAAGGGGAAAAGAGAAATCTTTTTTATTTTGAGCAGGCTGGGCCCGCATTCGGGGGATTTTGTAAAACGATGACCACTATTTAGATATTAAATTTCGAGGTGAAGGCTTTAGCTTCCACCTAATTTTTATAACCTTAAAACATCCCATTATGAAGGCATTTATATTGCTTATAGCCATTGCTATATCTATAGGCCAAGTACAGGCAAACAACGAGATTATTGTAGAATCAACGATTGATTCGGTTACTGTTTACCAAAAGGGAGCTGAAATTTTACGCATTGCCGAGGTAGATTTAGAGAAGGGATTGAACACCGTAGTATTTACCAATTTAACGGAATTGCTCAACCCAAAATCTATACAACTAAAAGGTACGGGTGATTATACCATTGTATCTATTAAACATGAAGTAGAGGAAAAGCCATCTAGTGAAATTCCGCCAATTGTTAAGGAATTAGAGGACAGCATTAAATGGATTGACGAGCAGTTAAAATTACTTGGCAAAATGGCAACGATTTATGAAGCGGAACGAGGGGTAATTACTCGGCATAGGGATATGAGCCATGTTAAAACTGGCATTAGGGTTGAAACTTTGGCTAAAGGTGCATCGATGTTTAGGAGTCGTTTGGATGAGATTACTAAGTTGGAAATTGCAAACGACAAACAAAAAAGTGAGTTAGAGGCAAAACGAAAATCCATAAAAAATGAGATTTGGGAATTGAGTTATGAAGAGCCATTTTACTATTCGGAAATTACTGTTGAATTGGATGTACCAAGTAATCAACAAATGAAATTTGAGTTGAGTTATTATGTAAAGGAAGCCCAATGGACACCGAGTTATGATATTAAAATGAAAACAATTGAGCATCCTTTAGGTTTTACTTTTAAAGCCCATATTAGCCAACAAACAGGCGAAGATTGGACAGATGTAAGCCTTTGTGTTACAACGGGTAAACCCGATAAAAATCAAACGCCTAAGCAATTGCGGAAAGAAATAGTGGATTTTGAAGATGCCGTTAAGGCGGTTGTAATTGATAGTGATGCTTCGATTTACACTTTGGCAGGTGGACCCGGTGAAATTTGCGGTAAGGTAAAGGATATGGAAATGGAAGGGGAAGGTTTGCCATTTGCCAACGTTTATGTTGAGGTAAATGGTGTGCCAAGGGGGACATCAACAGATATGGATGGCTTTTACTCGATTAAGCCATTACCTGCTGGTAATTATACTGTAACGGTAGATTATATTGGTTACCAAACACAAAAGGTTACAGGAATTTTAGTAACTAGTGACCGAGCAGCTTTTGTTGACTTTGAAATGAGAGAGGATGCCATGATGTTAGATGAAGTTGTAGTTATGTCGTATCAAGTCCCCTTGATTGACTCTGATAGAGGGAGTGGATTAACATTAACAGGCGATGACATCAACCGAATGCCTACAAGAGATGTTAATTCGATAGTTGCCACAGCAGCTGGGCTTAACATGGGCGGGGGAGATGTAGGGGGATATCGAGGAAATAATTATAGTAATGGTAGTTCCTCAAAAGCTTACCAAAGCGATGAGGGTAGAGGATTAAATGCTAGAGGCTCAAGGCGAGATGGAACGGAATATTATATAGATGGGGTGAAGGTGAGGGGCAATGTAGGTAGTTTAGCACCCAAAAAACTTAAAAAACGTAGTTTAACGCAAACTAGCTATTTAATTGAAGAAAGATATACGATTAATAGTGATGACAATACTACTGTGGTTGTGGTTGATGAAATTGATATTGACACTTACTATCAACATTATGTGTTGCCAGCACATGAACGAACGGCTTTTTTAACGGCTAATATCCTGAATTGGGAAGATTATAACTTTTTGGATGGCCCTTTGAATTTATTTGTTGAGGGCAAGTTTACAGGAAAATCTTTTTTGGAGGCGGAAGTGGTTACGGATACTTTAACCATATCACTAGGTAACGACCCAAATGTAATTGTTGAGCGTAGCCAAATTAAAGACTACCAAAGCAGTAATGTGTTTGGTAATAAAAAAACAGATCAGTTTGGTTATCGGATTAATGTGCGTAATAATAAACAGCAGACAATTAATTTAGTAATTCAAGACCAAGTGCCTATTTCAAGAGTATCATCAATTGTTGTTAAAACGGAAGAAACGGATGCGACTGAATACAATAAGGAAAAAGGATTTTTGGATTGGGAGTATAGTTTGGCGAGTGGCAATGGGAAATCGCATGAGTTCAAATACAGTATTAAATATCCAAGTAAAAAACGTGTGGTGATTAGGTAAGCTTAATACATGATATCAACCCGTTGTGCATTTGGAGATTGAAATGAAAGATTTGGAATTTTTTTGAACTGAAATACTAAAAATTTTACTTTAAAACAACCCAAATAGATTCTGATCGGGCTGCCGGCGCAGACTAGTTCAGAATGACGCTTTTCTTATTTTTATACCCTAAATGCACAAGAGGTTAGTATTGAAAAAATTGTTTGAAGCTTAATTTGGCTTACACAATAAATAATTGAATTTGCACTTAGTTTAGTACTAAACTATTTTAACATGAATAAGTGCTTTTTGATTTCAGTAATGGCATTTTTATTTGTTTCAACAACTAATATTTTTGCGCAAGATACGTTAATAGTAGAATCGGAAGTTGAGAGTGTTACAGTTTATCAAACTGGTGCGGAAGTTGAGCGTAAAGTAACGTTTAGTTTAGCAGAAGGATTGAGTTTATTATTGTTTAAACGATTATCACCAGAAATTAAACCTGTATCAATACAAGTAGATGGTAAAGGGGCTATGACCATTTTATCAATTGAAAATAGAACTAGAATTTTGGAGGAAAAGGAAATACCTACTATAGCTGACACATATCAAAATCAAATAGAAGAAATTGATGAACAAATATTGTTTCAACAAAAATTAATAGGCGTTTATGCTGAGGAGAAGAAGGTTTTGTTGGAGCATCGTGCTTTGGCTGGTACTAAAGGATTGGAGGCTATTCGTGTTGAAAAGGCTGCTAATTTATGGCGTAATCGCTTAGATGAAATACTGAGGTTGGATATAGCTGCTAATAAATCTATTAAAAATTATCAGGAAGAAAGGGATTCAATTTCGAGATTAATAAATGATTTGCGGCCCAAACCTACCGTGCCTTATAAAGAAATTTTGGTGTTGGTAAAATCAGCCAAAGCTCAAAAGGTTGATATGGGCTTGAGTTACTTTGTTGAAAAGGCTGGATGGACACCAATGTATGATGCAAGGGTTAACTCAATGGATGAGCCATTGAATTTTACGTTTAAGGCGAATGTTTATCAAAACACACAGGAGGAATGGGAGGATGTAAACCTAACCATCGCCACTGGGCAGCCAAATGAAAGTCAGCAATTGGGTGAATTGTACCCTGAATATGTTAGGTATGAACAACGTTATGAACCACAAAGAGTAGCGCAGCCAATAGCACCAATAAGTTATGATTATAATTTAGGTAATGCTATAAAGGGCAGGACTTTGGAAGCGTATGGAGAACCATTACCTTTTGCAAACGTTAGCTACCAGTATAATGGACAGGTTTATGGAGCAACTACTGACTTAGATGGATATTTTATTTTAAAAAACATTCCGGCAGGTACACATACATTTACAGTTGCCTATGTGGGTTATGAAAGTAGGACTTTTAGTGCCACGGTTTATAGCAACAGAGCCCCTGTATTTGATATTGTACTGAATGAAAGTGCCATGCTTTTGGAATCAGTGGTTGTAACATCATCAAAATTTAAAGCTGACAGAGATGATAGGAAAAGGGAGGAAGCCAAAGCACCTAAGGTAATTGTAAAGCGTAATTTAGTTAATGTTACTTACGAAATAGAGGAGCCATATACCATTCCATCGGATGGAAAATATCATACTGTAATTGCCAATGAGGTTGAAATACCTGCTATTTATGAGCATTTTGCGGTTCCATCGAAAAGTAAACATGCCCACTTAACTGCTATTGTACCTAATTGGGAAGATTACAATTTTTTAGATGGTCCTTTGAGTTTGTATGTGGAAGGGAAGTTTACAGGGCATTCCAAGTTAAATGCGCAAAATGTTACTGATAGTCTTGAAATTAGCTTGGGGGTTGATAAAACGGTAATTGTTGAACGGGAAAAAGTTAAGGATTATCGGGAGAAAAAAATAGTAGGGACAAAAAGAGTGGAAACGCATGCTTATCGTATAAATATTAGAAATACTAAAAAGGCGCAAATCCATTTAACGGTTAGTGACCAAATACCTTTGAGCGGCGAAGAGGGTATTGAGGTAAAGCTGGAGGATAAAGACAAAGCGGATTATAATGAGGAGAAAGGGTTTTTAACTTGGGAGTACGATTTAGCACCAGGCACTACAAAATCGCATGATTTTAAATATACTATTAAGTATGGGAGTAAGAAACGGATTGAGATTAGGTGATTTTAGTACAAAGTATTAAGAAATTAGTATCTAGATTAAGTTTAATGTGATGGGGCAAGCTTACCCAATGATTAACAAGATGCTTACCTTTAAATTATGGATTTAAGGATTGATTTACAATTAGGTGATATTACTAGTATTAGTGTTGATGCGATAGTGAATGCTGCCAATAAGGGCTTAGCTGGTGGTGGCGGTGTTGATGGAGCAATCCACCGAGTTGGAGGGCCTGCAATAATGGAGGAGCTGAATGTTATTAGAGCTGAAATAAGGCATTTGGAAACAGGTGAGGCAGTTATAACAACTGCTGGTAAATTACCTGCTAATTTTGTAATCCATACGGTTGGACCAATTTATAACCCGCAAGAGCATGCTGAAATGGAGCGTTTGCTGGCTAATTGTTACACTAATAGCCTGAAATTAGCGGTTGATAAAGGGTGTAAATCAGTTAGTTTTCCTGGAATTAGTACTGGGGTTTATCGTTATCCAAAGCATTTGGCGGCTAAAACAGCTTTAGAAAATATTAATCAGTTTTTAGCTGAGAATGAATCAATAGAAAAGGTGGTAGTGGTTTGTTTTGATTATAGCAATTTTCGGTATTATCAAAACTATATGAAGGGTTAAAACCTGAATCTTATTTGCGCTTTAAATTCTGACTTGGTGCGCCCGAGAATTTCGGCATCGCCGCCTGGGCTGATGATTGTACGGTCATCATAATAGGTTTGGGCATAGCGTAACCATAAATCAATACCTTTAATAACTTTGTAGCGTAGCACTAAATAGTAGCGCATACCTCTGCCTGAATAGGCTGGAATTGAGAAGCTATATAACACATCATTTTCAAAAGCATAAATACGTGTATCGTAATTATCGGTATCAAATAAAGTTAGGCGTGTGCTAAATGAAAGGGGAAATGAAAGTGGTTTAAAATTGACATCTTGAAAAAGCATATAGCCGCGCTGCATTGTGTTTTTTGCTGGTGTATCGTTAAAGAAAGACATTTGAAAACGGCTTTTTAATGCTATGGCTTTGTTTACTTTATAGCGTACTTGAAAGCGCATTTGTGCCGTGTGTTCATTGGTTATAAAATCGTTGCCATCGAAACCTGATTTGTTAACTTTTTTAACTTCAGATTTATAACGTGCATACATCTCTAAGCTACGAGATGGGCGATAGGTTAGCTGTATTAACCTATCCATACCAAAAGAAGGTGCATCAACTTGATAGCGCAACCAGCGGTGTTTGTAAATATCAAAATAGGCATTTACACGCCATTTACTTACTGGTTTAATAACGGCTCCTAAAAAGAAACCCGATTCATTTTGGCTTGATGATTCGCGGAAAGGGTTTGACCAAACGGAATGGAAATTACGCCTAAAATTGCGGTATGAAGCTGAAACATCAATTGTTGGATGGAGGCTCATTAAAAGTCCGTTAGTAGTAGCAATACCGCCATTATGACTAATGGCTGTTTCGCCAAAAAAGTGGAAATTTTTATACAACCAGCGATAATCTAAACTGGCATTTAAAAGGTCATTGCCTTGAAAGCGAAAGGTATTATATGGGTCGGCACCCAAAATAAGCTCTTTATTATACTTGGTGTAAATAACATTTGCACCAATTGAAAAGCGGCGACTATCGTACTTAATATTGCCCCCTGCATTGGTTACTTTTAAATCGCCTTTGCGTGCTACTTCGTTAAGGGTGCGGTGCATGCCAGATTGTTGGATAGAACTAATGGCTATAATTTCTTCGGTAAGCGTATCAACCAAAGCCGAGCCACCAACATCAGTTTTTTTATGACTTGCGAAAACTGTGGCTTCTATTTTAGGGCTTACATCAACGGTTACTCCTCCGCCACGCATAAAATTAACTTCGTTTACAGAGGTATAAGGGCGTAAAACAGGGGCTTGCCTCATAATGCCCATTACATCTATTGATTTATTAAATGCCAAGCCCGTCCAAGCGATAAGCCCTTGTCCCATTCGGACTTCGTAATCGCCTACAACTATGCGTTTTATTGGACCTAAATCGCTGAAATAAAGGTGTGCGGAATAAAAATCGAAGCCTCGTTTTTGCGAACCTCTAAAAAACTCTTCACCAGCATCCTTTTCGGCGGTAAAGCCGTAACTGATTTTGTTGCCGTATTTATAGCGGTAACGGGTAAATAGTTTATCGGGGCTGCCTAAAAACTTGGGGGCTTTTTCGGTTCCGTCAGCATTAAGGGTTGGGTTAAAGGCTTTCTGATCTTCTAAAATACGGGTGTAGCGTATAAATAATGAATGCTTACCACCAAAAAGTAGTTTACCAAAAGGCACACGAAAATCATCTAAATCGCCACGAACCTCAACAAAAGGGAGGATGTTGCGGATGGTTTCCAAATCCAAAGACGGGACGGCTTGGAGTTCGTAGATATTAAATAGTTTGCCTACTTTTTCGCGATACAATAAAAAATTATTGATTTGCGATTGGCTTAACAAGCCTTGCAGAAGGCTTAAACCTTCGTAATCAACTTTATTTAGGTTAATTGGATTTTCGGCTAAATCGGTAAACAATTCAAGATAGGCACCAAAGTCTATTTCCGCATCAACATCTTCAGAAAGCAATTCTAGCATTTCTTCAATGTGGCGTGTGGTTTCGCTATTATCTTTTTTTTGTGCAGATAACTGAAGCGTTGAAAGGCTTAAAAAAAACAGTATGACTAACCCAATTTTTTGCATTACAAATCTTTAGGTTGGGTGGCTGAATTTTCCTTTTTTTTGCCTTTATAAGTAATGCCTAAATGTGGGGCATATCCTAATTGGGGGTGGAAAGTACCTGCAAAATCAATTAGTACTGGTTTTAGGTTTAGCCCCAAACCAAAGGTTGCCATATTGGGATTGGTATGGAAACCCGCCCGAATACTTAATACTTTAATTAATTGATAATCAACTCCGCCTTTAAATGACGCACGGTAATCGAGATTTTTTTGTGTTTCGAGATAAATAGCTACTTTATCAGATGGCATATACTGTGCGCCTAATGATATAAGGGTTGGTAATCTATCTCTATCATCATCAGTTAGTTTAAAACGGATGGGATTGTAAAGGTGCGCACCCAAGCGAACATTATCTAAAATATTGAATTGTGCACCTAAACCAAATGTTATGGTAAAAACCGAGCCATATTCCTCTACTTGAATGTTACCAACTTCAAACTCGGCACCTATGTCTAGTTTCTCAACTAATTTACGGCCGTAGGCTAGTTTCACCTTGTTTTCGCTATAAGCATTGTTGCCATAGCGGTGCAGCCCAATGCCAAAAGTGCCAGAATTTGTAGGTAGTGCGGCTGCTAAACCAAATAGGTTTATTCCATCAACTAAAAATCTGTTTTCAAAATAAATACCTGCTGAAAAAGCTTCAATTTGTGCTAAACCTGCTTGGTTGTTAAAGCTTGAAAATGGACTTGATGTGGTTTGATTACTAAAGCCAATAGCGGCTTGTTGTGCGCCTACCGCCCAACGATCGTTTTGTGCATTGACGTAAGTTGCCAGAAACAAAAGCACTAAAAGTAAAGCTCCCCTCATAGTCGTAGTTAATCGTATGAGTAAAAATAGAATGATTACTTTGCCTTTCCTTATTTTATGGCTAATCTTTCAATAATTTTTTATTGATTAGCCGATTATTGTATTTCTTTTTAAAATCTTTTAAGCTTATTACATCCGCTTTGCCTTCTTCAAATAGTTTTTTCCTTTTTTCAACTTCTTCTTTCCAAGCATTTTCCTCATTATAATCCATACACCTAATTTAGATGTTTTGAAATAGAATTGTATTGGATAAATTTTTAACCGATCAATAATGGCAGCTTAAAATTATACGTATCTTTATAAAGTAACTTCCAATTTATTTTAAATAAACTAAAATGCTTTTAAGATGCCCTTTAAATTTTCCACGTTTATAATACTATTCACTTTTATAATTTTTTCAAACTGTGGTGTTGCAAAAAAATATGAAGAAGCAAAAAGTTTAAAATCAATTGATGCTTATGAGGCATATTTAAACAAATACCCTACAAGTAAATACAGTAAGCAGGCAAGTGATGAATTGTCAATTTTGTATGAACAACGTGATTGGAAAACCTCTAAAAGAGCTAATACTATTAATGGGTATAAAACCTTTCTTTCAAATTACCCTAACAGCAAATTTGTAAATCAAGCTAAAAATAAAATAAGTAGGATTGAAGAAGAAAATGCTTGGAGTAAAAGCAAGAGGCTTGATTCAGTTTATGCCTACGAAAATTTTATTAGCACTTTTCCAGAATCAACATACGTTTTTGATGCTAAAAACAAAATTCAAGAAATAAAGGATGATGTTGCTTGGAAAGAGGCACAAACAATTGGCACGGTATCTTCCTATAAAAAGTATATTTCTGATTTTCCTAATGGAGATAAAAGAAAAAAGGCTTTTGAAAAAATTCAAGAAATTGACGTTATTGAACCTGAATGGAAAAAGATAGTTAGATTAAATACGGCCGAAGGTTTTCGCCAATTTTTAACTGCGTATTCTAATAGCACTTACGCTTATAAAGCGCGTCAAAAACTATCTGAAATTGAAGATAAACATTGGAATGAGACTGTCAATAAAAACACCATTTACTACTATCAAAAATATATATCAAACTTCCCCAATGGAAACTATGTTTCTGATGCCAAAAAAGCGATAATTGATATTGAAGTTGATGATGTTTTTAAAGGGGATTATGGTCAATTACCACCAATGAGTAAAAGCTCAAAAGGTTATACTTATTCCACGTCAACTGAGGTAGAAGTACATAATAACACCATTTACACATTAACGGTAATGTATAGTAGTGAAAAAGAGAGTAAAAAAATTATACTATCCCCCGATATGAAAGAAAAATTTTCACTTAAAAATGGTGATTATAGGATTGCTGCATCTGTAAATACAAAATATGTTCATAATTATGCAGGTAAAGAAAAACTAAGTGGCGGTGGTTATGCATCAGAGTTTTATATAGTTGGCGAAAGGTATTAAAAAACTACCTTTTGTTAGCTCCTTCTCTCCTCAAACCAATAAACTAATTCGGCACCGAAAAAGAAGATAATGGAAGAATAATATACCCAACTTAATAGTGCAATTATTGAACCTGTTGCGCCGTATATACTCATAATTTCGGAATGAGAAAGATAGAGCGCGATAATCCATTTGCCTGCGTAAAATAGTAGGGCGGCTATGCCTGCGCCTTTCCAGTTTGACTATGGTATTAAATAGTTTTTTCTAATGTTCTTTGCCTAGATACAAAGAACCAAAAATCACGACGATTCAATACGATTTTCAATGAAAACGCCGACAAGCATTATGCTACGCACTATGTTGCTTTGCAACGTGACTACGCATTGCTTGCGGCTATCGTTACGAATCGCCGAAACTGAACTAAGGTTTTAACTTGCCTTATATAAATCGGCTAAATTTTCCGCCTGCTTTCAAACCAATGAACCAACTCGGCACCAAAAAAGAAGATAATGGAAGAATAATATACCCAACTTAATAGAGCAATTATTGAACCTGTTGCGCCGTATATACTCATAATTTCGGAATGAGAAAGATAGAGCGCGATAATCCATTTGCCTGCGTAAAATAGTAGGGCAGCTATCCCTGCACCTTTCCATGCCGATTTCCAGTTTACTTTTTTCTCTGGAAGGTAATTATAAAATACAACAAATAGTAGCAATGGACCTGCGATGGGTAAAACCCAATTGGTTATTTCTACAATAAAAAAATTGTTTTCAGGAAAAAGGCGATCGAGACGGTTGTCGAAAGTAATGAGCAAGGCATTTATTAGCAAGGACACCATTAAGCTAAATGCTAATCCTACAATTACCGCAAAAGCTGTTGCCCTTTTTTTGAGTTGCCGTAGCAATCGGTAGCCTTCGATATTTTTGACACCAAAAATTTTATTGAGGGAGCGTTGTAGTGTAACAAACATGGTTGATGATATAAATGCCAAAAATATTAGCATAAAACTATTTGAAAGAAAGCCCTGGTTGAGATTTAATAAACCATCAATCATTGCGCTAACTTCATTGGTGCCTGCATTGCCTAATTGGCGTTGCATTTCAGTTAACACAAAGCTTTTAACTTGGTGTGGTGGTACAAAATAACTTAGCGAGTTAATAAGTACAACTAGCAATGGTGCAATTGAAAATATGGTGTAATACGATAGTTCGGCAGCCATGCCAAATAGGTTGTCGCGGCTTAGTTTGCGAAGGAAATTGGAGCGCAGAAAATTTTTGAAAGTGGTTAGTGCCACGAAAATATATTGTTAAAGTTTGTCTATTTGAAATCCACGTGTTTGTAAATTGTTTTTAACGGAATTTGCAAACCAGTACTTTCAATTAACAAAGTATCATGTAAGGAATCAAAGTTATGGCTTTGTAAACAATTGTCTTTTTTTTGAAAAACTTTAACAAGTGGCTTGCCTGCAAAAATCATTACATAATCTTTTACGTAAGGTAAGTTTAAAAAACACTCTAATTTATTGATAGTGTATTCTGTTTCAATACCTGCTAAAACAATTTGTACTAATGCTAAAGGATTTTTTGAGGTCTTTATTTTTAGCATTTCAGTTAAAGAAATTTGATTGTAAAACACAAAATCCATATAAAGCTTGGCATCGCTTTTTGGTATAGATATGGTAGTGTTTGACTTGCAGTTAAATTGTTTTTTATTGAGTTTATGATTTACCAAACTTATAAGGTTTGAAAAAATAAGCGTGTGGTTTACATATTCGGGTGATCGTTTTTTTGCATGTTCAAAATCTACAACTACATCTGTGTATGATTGTACTAAATCTTGCGGGTTATTTTGAAGATGTTTTAAATGCTCATCAACTGAGTAATCGTTATATTTTGGGAAGTCCATTGGAAGAATTTAAAATTAATTACTTAACTCAGTTTAATGCCCTCGTAAATATCATTTAAAGGAATGTTATAATTGATACTTTCCAAGGTACAAATTGAGTCGATTCCTTCAAAACACTTTACCACCATTATGTCTTTATCTTCCTTTTTTACGAATATTTCAATTCTTGCTTCATTTTGATTAACTAAAACATATTCTTGCAAAGAATTAAGTTGGCGATAATGATGGAATTTTGTACCACGATCAACACTTTCAGTTGAATCTGAAAGAATTTCAACAACAATTGTTGGGTTTGTTATTGCATTTACATCATCTTTAGCAAAAGTTATATTATTGCAAATAACCATTAAATCGGGAAAAAAATAACTATTTTTTGTTGCGCAATAAAGCTTTGCGTCGGAGGCAAAAGTTTTACAATTAGTTCCTTTTAATTTGTTTTTAAGTTGAAAAACTAAATTGCTTGAAATTTGATTGTGATTAATGCTTGCGCCTGCCATGTTAAGGGCATCATTACCTAAATATGGCTTACCATCTTTAGTATAAATTTGGCTGTCAATAAATTCCAACTTTATTGGAGAAGCTTCAAGGATTTCAAGATATTCTTTGGCTGTATATTTTCGCAATTTAGGTTCGCCCATAATCCAAATTTAAAGGAAAATTTAATTACTTAACTCACTTAAAGCCAACCAAGCCATTAGCCCAACGCCTGTTTCAAGGGCCTCTTCATCAATATCAAAAGTGGTGGTGTGTAGGTTACTTGTAATGCCTTTTTCTTCGTTGCGGATGCCTAAGCGGTAAAAGCATCCTGGGATTTGTTGGGTGTAGTAAGCAAAATCTTCTGCGCCCATGCGGATGGGTAAATCTTCCACTAACTCATTACCTAAAAAACTAATGGCGGCTTGTTTGCAGCGTTCTGCTAAAATAGGATTGTTAATTAAATGGGGGTAGCCTACATTAATATCAACATCAATGGTGCATTGGGTGCTTAATGCCGTGCCTTCGGCAATACGGCGAATGTGTTTGTGGGCTTCGTGCCGCCAATCTTCTTCCATTGTACGGAAAGTACCATCAATTTTTACGGCATTAGGGATGATGTTATTATAACCTCCAACCGAGTTGATTTTGCCAAATGACAAAACGGTTGGAACATTAGGAGGGGCTAAGCGACTAATGGTTTGTTGCAAATTGCAAATTAGTTGCGAAGTTGCATAAATAGGATCGATGAAATTACGAGGGTCGGCGGCATGCCCGCCTTTGCCGTTTACGGTTATAAAAATCTCGTCGGCAGATGCCATGTATTTGCCCGAAGCGAAGCCTACTTTACCCACTTGCATAGGTGGATGAACGTGCTGACCAATAATTAGCTCAACATCGGGGTTTTGTAAAACACCTTCTTCAATCATGATTTTTGCACCGCCCGGAAATTTTTCTTCGGCAGGTTGAAAAACGCATTTTATTGTTCCCTCAAAGTTATTTTTTAGTTGATTGAGGATTTTTACCGCTCCAAATAAATTGGCGGTATGGGCGTCGTGTCCGCAGGCGTGCATAACGCCTTGATTGGTTGATTTGTAGGGAACGTCGTTTGCTTCGGTAATGGGTAGGGCATCCATATCGGCGCGAAGGGCAATGGTTTTTTTTGTTGGATTATTGCCTTTTATAAGGGCAACTATTCCATGCCCGGCAATGCCATTTTTAAACTCAACACCCTCTTTTTTTAAAAGATTTTGGACATAGACAGATGTTTTTTCTTCATTAAATGATAACTCGGGGTTAGCGTGCAAATGACGGCGTACAGCAATAACTTCTTGCTTGTATTGTTTAGCAAGTTCTTTTATTTTTTCCTTCATTATGCTTATTTAATGTTAACTAAATCGCGCACGATAAATGCTCCTGAAAACTCTTTTTTTATTTTGCTAAAGGCTTTGTAAACATCAAATCTATCGGTAAAATCGCCAATGCGTAGTTTAAAATCGGGTTGATCGTAAGTGTAATAAACTTTATGTGCCGAAAATTTGCGCGCGCATTTTGCTTTTGCTTGTAAAACGGGTTCGCTTTTCATGGCTTGCATAATTTGTATGCGGTAGCCAGGTACTTTGCTTTCGGTTTGCCCTAGGTATAGGTATTTGTTGTTTAGTGCTTCAACTTCGGGTTCGGCAATAATTTCTAAATATCCCTCTTGCTTAGGTGACATGCCATCTTGCGCCAAAGCATTTTGGCTAATGAATAAAAATGTACCCAACAAAAAAAGTAAACCGAATCGCATTATTTTTATTTTGAAACCTTAACGAACAAAGTTAGTATAAAGGTATCTTTGATTTTTTTGAAAAGGAAATTTAAGCTATGCCAGCCATAAAATATGACCCAATTGCATCGGATTTGTTTGTTGGAAACCGCCAACGCTTTATGCAGCAGATGAAACCCAACTCAATTGCCATTTTCACTTCTAATGATTTAATGCCCCGTTCGGCGGATGGTTTTTATCCTTTTAGGCAAAATCCTGATATTTTTTATTTAACAGGAATTGACCAAGAGGAAACGATTTTGGTTTTATTTCCTGATGCGCCAAACCCTAAATTTAGAGAGGTTTTGTTGATTAGAGAAACCAACGATTTAATTAAAGTTTGGGAGGGGCATAAGTACACAAAGGCAGAGGCAACCCAAACATCGGGGATTAAAAATGTGCGTTGGAATGCTGATTTTGAGGTTTTTATTTCAACATGGATTCATCAAGCGGAAAATGTTTATTTAAACTTAAATGAGCATGACCGTTTTAGTACGCCTGTTCCATATAAGGATATTCGGTTTACGAAGGAATTACAAGAGCGTTATCCGTTGCATAATTTTTTACGAGCTGCACCTATATTGCATGCTTTACGTGCCATAAAAAATCAAACTGAAATTGATTTGATGCAGCGTGCGGTTGATATTACGGCTAAGGCTTTTAATAGAGTAATGCGCTTTACTAAACCAGGGGTTTGGGAGTACGAAATTGAAGCGGAAATTTTACATGAATATTTGATGAATAGGGCTACTGGGCCTGCTTATCATTCGATTGTTGCATCTGGGCCTAATGCTTGTATTTTACATTATGAGGATAATAATAAACAATGCCAAGATGGTGATGTGATTTTAATGGATTTTGGGGCAGAGTATGCTAATTATGCGGCTGATTTAAGTCGCTCGATACCTGTAAATGGACGCTTTACTGATAGGCAAAAAGCCGTTTATAATGCCACGCTAAATGTAATGAAAGGGGCAACGAGTATGTTACGACCTGGTACTATTTTAAGTGATTATCACCAAGAAGTTGGGAAATTAATGGAAAGTGAGTTGATTGGTTTGGGCTTATTAACTCAGGAGGAGGTTGACAACCAAAACCCTGATTGGCCTGCGTATAAAAAATACTTTATGCACGGAACATCTCACTTTTTAGGGGTTGATGTGCATGATGTAGGTAACCGTTATAAAGCCATTGAAAAAGGCATGGTGTTTACGGTTGAACCAGGGATTTATATTCCTGATGAGGGCTTAGGCATTAGAATTGAAAATGATGTTGTAGTTACCGACGGTGAGCCGTTTGATTTAATGCGTAATACGCCTCGTGAAGTTGAGGAGATTGAGGATATTATGAATGGGTAGGCGGTTCTTGATATAAGGAATTGATAAGATTTTTAGCTATACTTTTTACTTGTCTAGTTGTGTTTAAAGTAACATGCAAAACAAAGTGGTATAAGTTAATTGTGGAGGTTTTAATATTCTTACTTTTTCAGATTGCGCATCCCGTTACAAAAAAGTAAGTAAAATGCTAGACGATTCAAAGTGATTTTTATTTGCAATGAAACCATTGACAAGCCTTATGCTTCGCGCTTTGTTGCCTTGCAACGCGACTTCGCATAGCTTGCAACTATCACTGCGAATCGTCAAAATTTAAATTCTACGAAAGTGTATTATAAATATCGGCTACATCGGTAAAAAAGTCTATGCTTTTTACGAGCCCTTCTTGAATGTTGGTTACTAGCTCTGGGTTTAAATCGGTGCCTAAAAATTCGTTGAGGTGATTTGTTAAGTCTAGTTCTTTTAAGCAAACATTGCTTTTGCGTAGTAAATCTGTTGCTGCAAACATTCCGATTTTAAATGCTGCTTTTTTTAGGAGTACTGCTCCAATAATTGACATAATAATGAGTTTAGTTTCTACTATTATAATGTTATTACTGGCTTGTAAGTTCCGAGTATTTTAATTGTTAACGAATGTTAATTAGCTTTAAATTAAACCCTTAATCCGAGTTTATTTAGAATGAGGCTGATGATAAAAAGCAGCCCCATCACAGCAGTCATTGCGCCAGCGGTTGAGCCATCTAAAAGTACAGCTAAATAATAGCCCATTATAGCAGATAACACACCAGCTAGACAGGCCAACACCAACATGGTTGGCAATTTTTCAGTTAATAAATAAGCAATGGCAGCAGGTGCAATTAAAAAAGCTACCACCAAAACTGCCCCTACTGACTCGAAAGCCACAACAGAAGTTGCCGAAACAGCCCCCATTAAAAGGTAATGCCAAAAGGCGGTTGAAATACCGATTGAAATGGCATAATCAGGGTCGAAAGTTGTTAGATAAAAGCCTTTATAACCGATGATTACCAAAGTAATTACAGCTAAGGTTAAACCTCCTAGAATCCACATTGGACGCGGTAAAATATCTAAAAAAGTGCCTGTACTCAACGTATCTAAGGCAACGTAATCTATAATGCCGTGCAGCACACAATCTTGATCGAGGTGGACATTTTTGGCATAAGCCGCAATTAAAATTACGCCTATAGAAAAGAGAAAAGTAAAAGTTAAGCCAATGGCTGCGTCGCCTTGTACGCCTCCTTTTTTTGTAAACCACTCAATTAAAAAAGTACAAAAAACGCCCATTAAAGTGGCACCCACCAAAACTGGAATTGATGACAATGAACCCGAAACAAAAAAGGCGATTACAATACCAGGTAGCACAGCATGTGAAATAGCATCGCCTACCATACTCATTTTACGAAGCACCAAAAAGCAACCTAGCAAAGCGCAAGGAATTGCGACTAAAGCTCCTGTTGATATGGTGAAAAGGCTATTCATTTGGTTTCAAAGTTAAAACTAATAGATGTAAGAAGTGAGGCGGAAATATCCGAATGCTTCTTTTAAAAGGATCATGGACATTTTGTTTGGTTACGCAACAACAAAATTCCGAGATGACAAGAATTGCTAATTGCGATTGTTTAGTTACAATTGACTTAGAAAATCATTAACCGCCTGCCAATATTCATTGTTATCCTTGCAGTTTTGCCAAAGGGCTTGCGAGCCATGCTTACCATCTCCTTCTGGAATAAAATGAACTTTATTTTCTGAGCTGACGGCATCGTATATGATTTTTGATGCTGGTGCTTCTTTTTTTGATGAGGTTATAAAAACTGGGCAAGTTGCCATTGCAGCATAATCAGGGATACTTTTGCCTTGGTAAGTAAAATATTGGCCAGGTGAAAAGGATAAAATTCCATTTATAAAACCTTGGTATTTACTATTTAAAATAAACACTAAACAAGCGGAATAGGAGCTTCCCCAAATGGTTACTTTTTGTGGACCATAAGTTGTTTTAATAAACTTTAAAGTAGCCTCTAAATCGGGATAAGCATCGGGGTATTTTTGAGATAAACCTTGCTGTTTAGCGAGTGTAGCTGTTTCATTTTTAACGCCTTCGGCCCATTTACCGCTTCGTTGATCAATAGCTATACAATTATAACCTAAGGCATTTAGCTTAGGGGCAATCTCGCGGTATGCTCCCCTACTATAGCCTGCTTGGTGGAATAATAAAATCCATTTATTGTTGGTGTTTACTCGGTATAAATCGGCAGTAATATCCAAGCCATCATTTGCTTTAAAAGTAATGGTTTGCCTACCATTATTTACTGCTTCAAGCTTAGATTTATCGTTTACCGATTCTGTTTTTCTATCGGTTTTAACTTCACTGTTTTGAGTTGCTTTTGGCTCGCTATTACATTGGCATAAAAGCAGTATTAGCAATAAAAATACAAGGCTATTTAGTTTCAGGAAAATCCTCATTATGAACATCTTTTATAAAATTAATAACACCTTCCATAAAAAATTCTTGCTCGTCCCACATGGCTAAGTGGCTGCCATTGGCGCAATGAAGGCTGCGCCCATTTTGAACAAGGGTTGCCATTTCTTTCATCTCGTCAGGGTTCATGGTATCGTACTCGGCACCCACCATAAGGGTTGGCACATAAAGTTCTTTTAGTCTATCCCAAACGCTCCAATGCTTGAGAATGCCGCCAGGCACAAACTCGCTTGGCCCTTGCATATACTCATAAACATGTTGATTAATATGTCCAAAGCTTCGCATTATTGGCTCGGGCCATTCCTCTTGCGGGAACATACAAATGTGCTTGGTGTAGTATTCATTAAATACTAAATCTTGATAAATGGGATTATGGTAATCACCATTGTTTTCAAAAACCAGTAATGAGTCCGTTAAGCTTTTACGCATTTTACTACGGAGCTTAGCATTGTAGGCTTCGTACTTATCAAAATCGGCTGTCATGTTACAAACGATTAAGCCTTTTAAATGCTGTTGATATTTTAAGGCATACTCCATACCTAAAATACCACCCCAAGAGTTACCTAGTAAGTAAAAATTATCCTTATTCAAGCCTAGCGCTTGGCGTACTTGTTCAACCTCCTCTACAAAGCGTTCAATCGTCCAAAGATTATCATCGTCGGGTTTATCACTATAATGAGAACCCAGTTGATCGTAATGATAAAACTCGATATTAGCTTGAGGGAAAAAGCTTTCAAAACACTCCATATACTCATGGGTAAGGGCTGGCCCTCCATGTAGTAGCAACACCTTCATTGGACTATTGCCAAAGCGTTTTGTCCAAACTTTATAGCCTTCTTTTAACTCAACCATTTGAACGCCAGCTTGCTGAAATTTACCTGGCGTTGTAAAATTATGGTAATCGCAGTTTTGCTCCTTTTCTTGGTTTTCGGCTTTTTTAGGGGCTTGTTGACAAGCAACTATGCTTAGCATAGCAATAAACAAGATTAGGTTTTTCATAATGATGGGTTTAGCCCATTAAATATACCGCAAAGTATTGTTGATAAACTAAGCAAAAATATCTTCTTACTTTTCAGATTGCGCATCCCGTTCCAAAAAAGTAAGCAAAATGCTAGACGATTCAAGGCGATTTGTTTCTACTAAAACAACCGTTGACAAGCATTATACTACGTGCTATGTTGCTTTGCAACGCAACTTCGTATTGCTTGCAACTATCGCTGCGAATCGTCAGTATTTAAATTGGAATAATCCTTTACAAATAAAATGTGCCTTTATACAAAGTCCGCCATACTATTAGCGGTAATCATACTATGGGAGGCGTTATAAACGCACTCACCATTTTTAATGAGTAGTACTTGCGGGGATTCGTGCTGAATGCCGAATTGGTCAGCAATTGCATTGCTCACATCGCGATGAGCGATTAAATCCAAATAATAGGGTTTTATTTGGGCATCCTCGAAATCCCAAGCCCGTTCCAAGCGGTTTTTTGCCATGCTGCTAATAGAACAGCGGGTGCTGTGCTTAAACAACATTATTGTTTGTTGGTTTGACTCGTTTTTTACAGTATCGAGTTGCTCTATTTGGGTTAGTTCTTTCCAGTTCATATTATCCTAACAATCCAAATCTGGTTTTGGTGCCATTTGCTCTGTCGGCTGCAAGTCAGTTATCTTGTTTGGGCAACCTTGGCGGTGGCATGATGTTAATGCTAAAATTAACAAAAAACTACTTGCAACCATTGCCTTTTTCCATGTACTCATATCAAAAATATTTCGGTTTGTTTGACGGGAGAAATTAATTAAGGTTTCGTTTATAAGCGAATGAAGCGCAATATTATTGCCAAAAACTGTTTAATATGGGTGAATTGTGACGATTTGTACTACGGTTTTACCATTTTTTGGATGGAAGTACTTGAATCTTGGTTTTGGATTTGAACAAAGTAAATGCCCGACAACCATGATTGCGTGTTGATTTGGGTTTGTTTATCAATAGATTGTTGTAGTACTAGCTTTCCCGACGCATTATAAACTGCAACTTCCGTTGAATTAGAATTTTGTACTAAATCAACCTTCAACCAATTGTTAAAAGGGTTGGGATATAAATGGATTTCACCCTTTTGAAGGTTTGATACATTGACGTTTGTTTCTCCAATACAAGTGCAATCATCCTGAAAAGTATCGTTGATGGTATCTGGGTTATCATCATCGCAAGGGGTACCTGCAATCGCTGAGCCTGTTTCCGTTCCATTGCATTCACCTAAACAATCCGAGGGGTTACATGTACCATCATCAGTGGTGGCTAAAGGGTTGTAGTTGCATGATTCTGGGTTAGTACAGCCTTCTATTTCCTCGCCCAACTTCACCACAAAATAATCGTCGGGACCAAATTGCTCATGTTTTGTTACGCCAATTGCAGCATAAGCGTTGGGAGCGGTTTCGATTATATCTAAAAAGGTATCATCAAATTGACCACCGTAATTTTTGGTCCAAAGCAAACTTCCTTGCTCATTAGTTTCAATTATAAAGCCGTCGGATTCCCCGAGATTTTCTGTTATGTCTACATCATCAGACTCAGAGAAACCTGCAATAACGAGGGTGTTTTGGCTGGTTTGCACCATTGCCCTAATTGCATCGTCGCTTGAGCCACCATAATTAGTTTCCCATTCTAGCTCGCCGGATGAACTTAGTTTAGTTGCCCAAATATCTCTGCCACCTAGATTATTGGTAACATCGCCATCGCCTGACCAGCTTGAAGAAACGATAAGAAAACCATTATCGGTGGTTTGTGCACCAGCATAACCATACTCGTGTTGAGAGCCACCTAAACCTTTATACCATTCTAAGTCGCCATCGGCATTTACTTTAAAAACGCAAACATCATAGTTACCATTATTAGTTTCAACATCAAAGTCATTGGATTCGCTGCTACCTACTAATAAAAATCCTCCATCATTTGTAGGCACTAAATCTTGAACAGATTCATCATCTGAACCACCATAATTTTTTTCCCAAAGGATGTTTCCATTGGCATCCAGTTTCATCAACCAAAAATCCAAATCACCATAGTTATTAGATACATCGCCATTATCAGAATCAACTAAACCCAAGACTACTAAATCGCCATTGGGTAATTCGTGCATATCCACATAAAAATCATCAGCCGAACCACCATAACTGTGTTCCCAAAGAATATCGCCATCAATATTCATTTTGAATAACCAAAGGTCGCCAACACCAAAACTATTAGTGGCATCATTATCATCGGAGCGTGAACGACCACCTACTATAAAATTGCCATCATTTAAAGTGAATATATCATGCCCCCAATCATGGCTAGTACCGCCATAATTTTTATCCCAAACTATTTCGCCATCAGCATCTGTACGCAATACCCAGTAATCAACTATACCATAATTAGCATCAACATCGCCATCGGATGAATAAGTAAAACCGTTGAGAATAAAGCCACCATCGGGCAAGGCAACAATTCCTTGACCTGCATCGAGTTCGGTGCCGCCATAAGTTTGTTCCCAAAAAGTAATGGGTTGGGCATTAATAAAGGTGAAAGTGAAAGCTGCAAGGAGTGCAATTAAAAGCCTTTTCATGTTGCCAAAATAGGTAAAATAAATCAACTTACTTGCATTAAGCAAGTTAAAATTTACTTAGTTATACAATAACTTTATCCTAGATTTTATCTATCAATAAATCCCCCTACTCAAAATCATACGATTTTTCGCCCCCCCTTTTTTTAAAGGGGGACAAGGCTGTGTGACCCGTCCTAAAAAAGTTTATAAGTTACTCAAATTCTACCTCAACTCCGCTAAAACCAACTCGAAACTGGGTAATAGGTCGTTGGCTTTAATGGGTATGTCAAAACCTTCGTGTATGCTTGTTAAGCCTTCGTGATTATAGACGTAAACTTTTTCATCGTAAGGATCTATTAACCAGCCCAATTGGCAACCATTTTCAATCCACTCCTCCATTTTAAGTTTAAGTTGTTTGAGGCTATCACTTTTTGATTTTAACTCAATTATAAAGTTGGGTGCAATTGGTAAAAAACGTTCCTTCTCCTTTTGTGACAAGCTTTCAAAAATTTCCTTTTTAATCCATGAAACATCTGGCGACCTATCAGCATTATTAGCCAATTTGTAGCCTGTTGAAGAATCAAAAACATAACCAAGTTTATATTCGTAATTCCAATTGCCTAATTGGCGGCTAATTTCATTGTTTCTTAATCCTGTAAAACCTCCAGTTGGTGACATAATCCAAATTTCTCCTTTTGCATCACGTTCGATGCGCAAATGGTCGTTAGCGCGGCAAAAATGGTAAAATTCCTCGTCAGTCATACCGCCGCTGGCACTCATATCTAATGAAACTCCGTATTTAAATAACTCGGGCATAAATCAAATATAATGTAAAGCTGTTAAATGTGCTTTAGCTTTCACTACACATTCACTTTAATACCTCCATCTTCTAATTCAAAGATTTTACGGGAATCAACTGGGCCGTTTTCGAGTTTTAAAACACCACGGGGGCATACTGCCGAACAAACACCACAGCCTACACAACTTGCACGAACAATATCTTGTCCTTTTTGGGCATAAGCACGTACGTCAATCCCCATTTCGCAATAGGTTGAGCAGTTACCGCACGATATACATTGTGCGCCATTGGTGGTGATTCGAAAACGTGAGAAAAAGCGTTGTTGCAAACCTAGAATGGCTGCCATTGGACAGCCAAAACGGCACCAAACACGGCTTCCCATTAAAGGATAGAAACCAACACCGATTACACCAGAAAAAGCCGCACCAATAAAGAAACCATACCAGCTTTTTAGCGTTTCTGTTGGTATAAACCATAGCATGGTATAACTACCCGTAAAATAGGTGTATAACACTCCGATAGTCATAATCACCACAAAAACTAAAATGCTATAAATCAACCATCGCTCAATTTTCCATGCGGTTAAAGACTTATCGGATAATTGACGGAAAGGATCTCCAGCAGTTTCGGCTAGTCCGCCGCAGCCGCAAACCCAACTGCAATACCAACGCTTGCCGTAGAAGTAGGTAAGCGCAGGAGATATGACGAATATCATTAGCAGCCCTAGTATTAAGGCAGATAAGCCCAAGCCTCCAGCACTTAGCATATTATCTAAATGCCATGAATGGAAAAAATCATAATCTAAAGGCCACATATTTTTCATATCCGTATCAAACCATGCTTTGCTAAGTGGTTTGTTTAACCTTTCGAGTATTTCGGGGATTAGGTAGGCAAAAAATAACTGGAAAAACATTACCGAAAACGTTCGGATTACTTGGTACTGATTATGGCGATATTTGTAAATGAATTTTACGCCCATAATCAATATAATTACTGTATATAGTGTACCATAAACAAACCATTGACTTGCTTTTTTCCCTTTAAAAAATTGGCTTAACGGGTCAAACATTTGAACTAGCCCAATGTTAGCCGCACCATCTGCGCCTTGCCCCAAATATTGTGGAAACCAGTATAACAGCACATAAAATCCTGTAAGAATAATACCCGTAACCCAGCCTAAAACGCCACGATTACTAAGGCTATCGAAAAATACACCGTTGTTTTTTATGCCCTCAGGGAGGTTTTTATAAGTGGCTAATGTATAGCCAATACCACCAACCGCCATTAATAATATTGAAGGGATTAGAAATGGAGTAGTATTAAAAGCACCCATACTTGCCCAAGCAACAAACAACAACAATATGCCAATGCTTGTTATGGCAAGGTAGAGTTTTTGTTGCCAGTTTAAATGTGGCGGATGTGGATTAGATAGGGATAAACTTGCTTCTACTTGGCTCATTCTATATTTATTTAAGTGGATTAAGGATTGACAATACGGCTTTAATGCCTCGTTTATTTTTAAGCTTTAGTTGCTTGCCTGTTTTTTTATTGTACACATCAACTATTCCTTGTTCGTAGGTCTTAAAAAACTCAGGGTCGAAACTAGCGGAAGCTAAATTTTGTAGTACATATTCTACATCTCTACCATCTTTTAAAAAACGGTCGAAGATTTCGTGCCTCATACGAACACCAAAAACATTAATACCTATAAAACGTTTGTCGCTTTGGTTGTAAACAATGTGGATGCACTTTTTACCATCTTCATGTTCCCAATAAATATTGGTTTCGCCTTCTCTTAATTTGGGCATTACCACGCCATAGGTTTGGTACTCAATATCTAAAAACTTAGCGGAGTTAAACCATGGCCCAGGATTATATTGACTTTGGATTCCACAAATATTTTCGGCAGCCACCTTGCCTTGCATTTTGCCAGTGTACCAAACTTGCTCAACAGGGCGACGCCCCTCAACGGCTTGGTGGAATTGAGCGCAATCACCTGCAGCATAAACATCGGGGATATTAGTTTGCTGATTAAGGTTAACCATTATTCCCCGTTGGGTTTCAATCTCACTTTCTTTTAAAAAGTTAATATTAGGAGAAACGCCTGCGGTTAAGCCAACAACTTGGCATTCAATTTCTTCGCCTTTATTTGTTATAACGGATTTTACTCTTCCATCTGCACCTGCTTTTATTTCTTTTAATTCGGTTGCTAATTTTAAATCGAAACCATGTTCGCGAATATGACGGTTAATCATTTTAGCTTCGCCTTCGGGCAATACATTATCCCAATAATTGGTTTCGCGCACCAAAAAGGTAACTGGTATATGACGGCTATGCAGCATTTCGGCCATTTCAATGCCTATTAATCCACCACCAACTATTACCGCACGATTAACTTTTTGTTGTGTATTTTTTTCGAGTAGCTGTAAATCTTGATAACTATATAGCCCTTGAACGCCTGGTAAATCTTGCCCAGGCCAACCGAATTTATTGGGCTTGGAGCCTGTGGCAATCAGCAGTTTATCATACGAAATTGACTCTCCTGAACTTATGGTTAACTGTTTTGCAGTTGTGTCAACTTTTTGAATAAATGCTTTTTTTAACTCAATTCTATTCTTTTTCCAAAACCAATTTTCATAAGGCTGCGTATCTTTAAATCGCATATGCCCCATATACACGTACATTAAAGCCGTACGCGAAAAAAAGTAATCAGTTTCGGCTGAGATAACGGTTATTTTATAATCGCTTAATTTGCGGATATAACGGGCGGCGGTAATGCCGCTTATACCATTTCCAATTATTGCTACGTGCATATATTGAATTTGCTTCGTAAATTAGTTGTAGTTAAAAATAACCAATGTCTTTGAAAGGACAAGCTTAACCAAGCTATACTTTTTAGATGCTATTAAGTTAGTTTTTTGCGTTTGAAACTTAAATACTTGAGATGAAAGGCACAAGCGAAAGCTCGAAAATTTGGTACTTAGAAAATATTGATATTTTTAAAGAAATGCCAAAAAAAATGATGCAGTATGTTGAAGAGCATACGCAAATGTGTTTTTTAAAAAAGGGGGAGTATATATACTTTAATGGCGATGAAAGCAACCATGTTTATTTTGTAAAAATGGGGCGGGTAAAGGTTTGTGCTTTTTCACCAAATGAAGGAAAGGAAATTATAAAAGTGCTTTTAGGGTCGGGAGAATTTTTTGGCGAGCAGTTTATTTTAGGGCAAAAGAATAGAGATGATTTTGCTCAGGCACTTGATAATAATACGCTTTTATGTAAAATGCCTGCCGAAGAGTTTGAACAGTTAATGGCGGAAAATATTGACTTAACACTTAGGGTTACTAAATTGATTGGTTTTAGGTTAAAAAAGGTTGAACGGCGGTTAGAATCGTTGATTTTTAAGGATAGTCGTAGCCGTATTGTCGATTTTTTAAAGGATTTGGCTGAAGAAAAAGGGGAGCGAGTTGGCTTTGAAACGGTAGTTCGCAACTTTGGATTAACGCACAAGGATATTAGTAACTTAACGGCAACATCGCGGCAAACGGTTACCACGGTTTTAAACGACTTACGCAGTAAAAACCTAATTTACTTTGACCGTAAACGGATTTTGTTTAGGGATTTAGAGGGTATGGCGTAGGGGTTAGCTCTCTTCCAAGCATTACTTTTTACTCTTTTATTGTAAGCTTGCTAGTTACTTATGTTTCATTACTTTTTCTTGATAAAAAGTAAGCAAAAATCAAGGACTGCATTTGTAATACGCTAAAAATAGAGACCTCATTAAAACTGTTTATTTAATTGTTCTTTGTCATTGCAACAAAGAACCAAAATGCTAGACGATTCAAGGCGATTTTGTCCTTATCGGACAAACCGCTGTCAAGCTTTAAGCTACGTGCTTTGTTGCTACGCAACGCAACTTCGCTTAGCTTGCATCTATCGCAGCGAATCGCCATAATCAACATTTTAAAGGTTCGTCTAATTCTTAGAAGTTTTAGTTTACCATAAATGGCTAAAAAAATCAATAGCTTTTACTCATGTTTTGAGGGATTAGGATAATTATATCTGCTTGGTTTTGCCATTCGGGGTTAAAAGCTTCTACATTTTTTGTTTCAATTGTTGAAATGGTTTTGACTTTGAGTTTTTTATTGGCTTTTTTTAAATACCAGTAAATACCCCCATAATCCTTGCTATGGAAATCACCATTGATATGGTAGAACTGCTTCCCTTTTTGCCAATTAGCTAATATTCGTTGCGCCATGGTTGCATCTTTAATGGCTTGGGCTTCTAAAAAATCCATTGCATTATCGCTATGCCCCATTTGTAATATTTCAGCATAACCCGGGCAAAGGGTATCAACCACATAAGGTAAATCACAGAAAAGTGATTTTGCCTCATCGGGTAAATTTGTTAGGGCAGTTTGCCCGCCATTACGTGCAACCATACTTGCATAACGTCGAGGAGTGTTTGTTGCTATTAATGGAATTTCGTTAGATTTTGCATACTCAACTAAGGGTTTATAATCGGTTTCATAATTATCCCAAAATTTAGCTTCGGCTTTAAAATGACGCTCTTTTATTAAGCCTAAAAAGTACTCATTGATAACGATTTGGTTGTCGGTTTCAAACATTTCCATTCCTAAAATCAAGTCGCCTTTGCTTGATAAATCCTCTAATATTTCTAATTGTAACCAATGACAAAGGGTGTTGTTATGAATTTCGCCAAATAAAATAATTTGCGACTTTTTAAGTATTTCTAAAGCCTCTTGATAGTTTATCGGATTGCCTTGTTTATCCCATAAAGTATAGGCTGGGTTGTTTTGGGCAGTAAGTGTTATTGATAAAAATATTGTGAATAGAACCAGTACCTTTTTCATGTTAAATTCTTGTTAGGTAAAGGTAGCGGTTGTTGTGATTTGTTATCAATAAAACATAAGCTGATTAAATCCACTTGGATATATTTACTTTAATAAATACCCGTTGTGCATTTGGAGATTGAAATGTAAGGTTCGGCAATTTTTTATAATGAAATACAACGAATTTCACTTTATAACAACCAAATAGATTCTGAAACAAGTTCAGAATGACGCTTTTTCTTGTTTTTGTACCTTAAATGCACAACGGGTTAATAAATACTATCCAGTCCCCTTTTAAAAAAGTGGGGTAATTAATTACTTAACACTTTTAAACACTCATACCTTGCTTCTATTTCGACAAGCTCAATATCCGCCAAGGGTTTACTCTACTGTTACACTTTTTGCGAGGTTGCGAGGTTGATCGACATTACACTCACGAAGTACCGCAATGTGATAGGCCAGTAACTGCATTGGTATTACGGATAGCATTGGCGATAATTCCTCTGAGCATGCTGGTAAATAAATTACATGGTCGGCAATTTTGGTTATTTCAGTATCGCCTTCGTGAGTAATAGCAATTATTTTGCCTTTGCGTGCTTTTACCTCTTGTATGTTACTTACAATTTTTTCGTAGGCACTTTTGTTATTTGCCAATACAAAAACTGGCATATTTTCATCAATTAATGCAATAGGTCCATGCTTCATTTCAGCAGCGGGATAGCCCTCAGCATGGATGTATGAAATTTCTTTCAGCTTTAAGGCACCTTCTAAAGCGATAGGGAAGTTATATCCGCGCCCTAAATAAAGGCTATTAGTTGCATCCTTATACTCTTGTGCTATGTATTTTATATGTGCATCGGATTCAAGTACCTTTTCAATTAATTCAGGTACTCTTTCTAACTCATTGGCAATTTCATCAAAACGTTCGTTGCTAAGGGTGCGGCGTTGCCTTCCTACTGCCAATGCCAATAGGGTAAGCACGGTTAATTGTGTTGTAAAGGCTTTAGTTGAGGCTACACCAATTTCGGGGCCTGCGTGGGTATAAGCCCCAGCATGCGACTCGCGTGCGATTGATGAGCCTACTACATTACAAATTCCGAAAATAGTTGCCCCTTTACTTTTAGCTAAACGAATGGCTGCTAATGTATCGGCAGTTTCGCCTGATTGGGAAATACAAACTACTACATCATCTTCTCCAATAACAGGATTACGATAACGGAATTCCGACGCATATTCTACCTCTACTGGAATTCGAGCAATATCTTCTAACAAATATTCGCCAACTAATGCCGCATGCCATGAGGTACCACAGGCAACTATAATAATTCGCTTGGCATTAGCAAAGGCTTTTTCGGTTCCTTCAAATCCACCTAAAGAGATTAATTTTTGATCGATATGCAAACGGCCTCTAAAACTATCGCGGATTGAACGAGGTTGCTCATAGATTTCTTTGAGCATGAAATGATCGTAACCCCCTTTTTCTAATTTTTCTAATTTCCACTCAAGCTCTTGAACGTAGGGAGTTATTGGCTCGTTTTGCATGTTTTTAATTGACAGTCCATTGGCTCGATGGATTACTGCAATTTCTTCATCATCTAAATAAACCACTTCACGAGTATGCTCAATAATAGGCGTAGCATCGGAAGCTACCACGAACTCGCCTTTACCGACACCAATAACCAATGGGCTACTTAAACGAGCGCAAACTAATTTATCGGGTTCGTTTTTTGATAAAACAACTATTGCATAAGCCCCCACTACTTGAGTTAATGCTAAGCGAACAGCTTCTTCTAATGAAACTTGTTCTTTTTCCTTTATATGATCAATTAGATGGGCTAATACCTCGGTATCAGTGTCAGATTTAAATTGGTGACCACGAGCCAACAACTCTTCTTTTATAACACTGTAGTTTTCAATTATACCATTGTGTACTACGGTAATGCGATTATCGTGCGAACTATGAGGGTGGGCGTTAATATCGTTAGGTTCGCCGTGTGTTGCCCAACGGGTATGCCCCATTGCTAATGTTGCATCGGTTGGTTTACCTTCCATGTGTTGTAGCAAATCGTTTACCTTACCTGCTTTTTTGTAAATGTTTAATTGCCCATTTAGCATGGCAATACCTGCACTATCATAGCCACGATACTCAAGCCTTTGAAGGCCTTTAATAACAATAGGGAAAGCTTGTTGCTTACCAATATACCCAACAATACCGCACATAATTGTTAATCTACTTTTGTGTAATAAAGGTTGAGTTTCAAAGGAAACTCGTTGTGTGTTGGACCATAAACTTTTACCCTTGAAGCTGAAATTGACTTAGCTGGAATACTTACAACATATTCTTTTTCGTAAGTGCCGTTTAAAATTTCGTTTTGAATGGCATAATTTAAAAATACGTTGTATTTGTGAATTATGTTTCCAGCTGTGTCAGTGTCTTCTTCTAAAAGGTTGAAAATATCATAATCAGTATTTGCAAAACCTTCCTCATCTGTTTCGGGCGCAACACGGTATGCCAATAGAATTGGCGGTGGATATAGGGTGTCAACTAGGGGTTCAATATAACCATCATTGAACTCGGTAATTTCAAAATTGGCTCTGTTAACCAATATGTTACCTAGGTTTTGAAGGTATGGAATTTGAAGCCGCATGTTTAGCCCTATCATTGATTGCATATAGCCCAAATCAGTTAGTTGTTGATCCGTTGAGTTAAGAACGGTTTCAATTTCGGTACTATTGTAATTGTGTTGATAATTATTGAAAATAACGCTGTTGTTTTCGTTTGATGAAGTTTTTACAGGGAAGTTTGTTAGTTGGCTAACTTCAGTTACACTGCCTGTTTCATCATCAACAACATTGTAGTGATAATAGAGTGTCATTTTTGTGAATGACGATGTCATATTAAAAAAAGCGATTGCAGTTGCATTGTTACCTGGCTGTATCCTAAAGCCATTAAAGTACTCTGTAAAGGTTGAATCGTTTTCAAAAAGTGTGGGATTGTTTTGTAAATCATTAAATATTTCTAAGCCCAAGAAATCGGGTAACTTAAAGCGAAGTTGCGGGTCGGCTATGCCTTCTTCACCTAAATCAATTGTATTAAAAATATCATGGTGGAAAAAGTAATTACCTAAATAATCGCTGACAAGTACTTCATCGGTAGCGTAATATTTTTTTACGATATTGGTGGTATCGTCATCTGTAAATTCTTGTTCAAGAAAAGGAAGGTTTTCATCTAAGCGGTCAATTCTATATTCTTGTAAATAGTTAAAAATATCATCGCCATATATGGTTGATGTTGATGAGCCTGCGTAGTCTAAACTTAAAACTAATGAGTCGTAAATTGGTGTTTCATCGTCGGGTACACTTAGTGCTAAATTGTTGCCTTCCATTTTTACTTGGAAATACAATGATGCTTGAGAACGACCGAAAACGGGATCGGTTGTTGCGCCTATTAAAAAGGTGCTGCTATTGTTGGTTACAATAGAATCATCAACCTCTAAATAAGCTTTTACTGTTAGGGTATCGGTAAAATGCGTAAACAAAAAATCATCGTCCGCTATAAAGCCGTTACCTATATCTGTTGGGTCGTTGCAAGCATTAATTAACAGTAATGCTATAAAAAAAATGCTTGCGCAAATCGTGCCTTTCAAATTCATCTTGTTGTTAACGCTATTCGTCTAAAAGCATTGTGTAAAACTCAGTATATGCTTTTAAATAATCTTCAACGGAAGAGTGTGTTAGTTGTGGTAATTCTGTATTAGCTTCTAAGGCTTGAACTATTGTTGGTTCAATTTCATCATCGCCTTTAATTACAGCATCTGCATAATGTATAGCTCCTAAGTTTAAATTGGTATTACTGGCATTGCCATAAGGTTCTAAATCTTCATCAACAACACGATTTACCATTGCTTTGTCTTCGAAATTTGATTCAAGTACTCCTTCGAATTCATTTTTGTAAACAGAATAGACTACTTTGCTATTTTGGAAGATAGGGTCTTTTTTGTAGGCTGTTTTTACTAGTAGTGGTACAAGGCTTGTCATCCAGCCGTGACAGTGTATAATATCTGGCGACCATCCGAATTTTTTTACGGTTTCTAACACGCCTTTGCACATGAACACTACCCTATCGGTATTATCATCAAACATATTGCCATCGGCATCGGACCAGGTGTGTTTTCTTCTAAAGAAATCTTCATTATCTAAAAAGTAAACTTGCATGCGTGCACCTGGAAGTGACGCTACTTTAATGATTAATGGGTAGTCATCATCGTCAATTATAATATTGATACCAGAAAGCCTTACAACTTCGTGTAGTTTATGGCGGCGTTCGTTAATAAGCCCAAAACGTGGCATTAACAGGCGAATTTCAAAATTATTATTGTGTGTATATTGTGCTAACTCACGAACCAAGTCTCCAATTGCTGATTCAATTAGGTATGGGTTCATTTCCTGAGTTACGAATAAGATTCTTTTTTTATCCATTTATAAGGTTTGGATGATAGTGGGGTTTGATAAATTGGAGTGCAAAAATAATTAAAATATAGCTAATGGCTTTAAACATAGGCTTACATGGCTATATTTACTGTTTGAATTTTAGTTTTGAAAGCGTTTTTTGAGGTTTGAGAAGCTTTCAAAAGGGGTATCGACAACGGCGGTATTGGCTAACCATGCTGGTATTGAGCCACCTGGGTTGCTTGCTGCAAATTGCACTACTTTTACTTTTCCAGCTCCTATATCCGTTACTTCCCAGTAACCTTCAAAGTTTGGGATACGCACTATACCATCTTTTTTTGGTATAAAGTCAGGAATGCCTTTTTGATTTAAGCGAATGCCATTATCAATTTTTTCTATAATAAACTGTGTTATTACATCGCGGTTATCAACCGGCCATGGTGCCTTAGCTTCATAATATTGATATAGCTCATTTTCACCTCGTTTTTCAAGTAGGTAACAGGTTGCTGTACTTGCAAACCAGTTTTTATAATTCTCAAAATCCAAAATCACATCGATTACTTGGTTTACGGTGGCATTGAGCTCCATAACGGCTTTGTAATCTTTGAGTTTGGCATTTGGTAGTTTGCGAGTATATACTTTAATGTTGTTTTTATTTTTTGCTAAATTCCATTCGGTTTGTGCAAAAACGCTTATTGATGATACTAGTATGAAGGCGCAAATGGTTAGTTTAAATAATTTCATTGTATAAATTTACTACTATTACGATATGATAATACCTTTTGGGTTTAAAACAAAAAAGCTCCATAGCATTAACTATGGAGCTTTACTAGTTATTTAAACCTATTGTTATTACTTGCCTGCTAAACCTACACGCTTAAAACTTGTAACGGTTAATCCGCCATCAACTGTTTGAAGATATTGCCCTACTGTTTTTGAGCTATCTTTTACAAATTGTTGGTTTAACAAAGTATTGTCTTTGTAAAATTTATTTAGTTTACCTTGCGCAATTTTATCTACAATTTGCTCTGGTTTTCCTTCGGCAATTGCTTGTTCGCGACCAATTTTTAACTCGCGATCAACGATTTCTTGCGAAACGCCATCTTTATCGACTGCCATTGCATTTAAAGCAGCTACTTGCATAGCGGCATCTTTACCTGCAGCAACAATAGAATCGTTAGCTAATTGGTTTAAGCCTACTAAAACACCGATTTTGAAGCCTGCATGGTTGTATGCTACTACGCTATCTGATTGTAATTTTTCGTATGCTCCAATTTCGATTTTTTCGCCGATTTTACCTACTTGCTCTGTAAGGCTTTCAGCTAAGCTTTTACCGCTTAACTCAAGACCTAATAATTCTTCTTTAGAGTTTGGCAAATTGCTAACTGCTAAGTCGGAAATGCTTTTTGCAAAGTCGATAAAGTCGCTGTTTTTAGCTACAAAATCTGTTTCGCAAGTTAGGTAAACAACTGTGCCTACATCTTGAGATGAGTTGGTTGCAGCAATAACTACACCTTCAGTTGCATCGCGGTCGGCACGTTTTGCTGCTACTTTTTGTCCTTTTTTTCTTAAAAAGTCAATAGCAGCTTCAAAATCGCCATTTGTTTCGCTTAGTGCTTTTTTGCAATCCATCATGCCAGCACCAGTCATTTTTCTTAATTTGTTTACTTCAGCGGCTGTAATCGCCATAGTTCGCAATTTTTTGGGTTATAAAACTTATGTTTAATTTTCTTGGTTGTTTGAAGATGCTTTTTTACGACGACGACGTGGCTTTTTGTCAGTTACAGGAACTTCGCCATCTTCAACGTCTTTAGAAGCATTTTCTTTCAACTCGTCTTTCATATTGTCGCGTTCGCCTAAACCTTCAACAACGCATTGGGTGATGTATTCTGTTATCAATTCGATTGATTTAGAGGCATCATCGTTTGCTGGAATAGGGAAATCAACTTGGTTAGGATCGGAATTGGTATCGACCATTGCGAAAGTTGTCATGCCTAATTTACGGGCTTCAACTAGTGCGATGTGCTCGAAACTTGTATCTACAATAAAAATAGCCGATGGAATACGCTTCATATCTGAAATACCCCCTAAAACGCGCTCCATTTTCTCTTTTTCGCGAGATAACATTAAGCGTTCTTTTTTAGTGATACTTTCTTCGTTGATTAAACGATCAATATTTCGCATTTTGTTAACTGACTTACGGATAGTTGCGAAGTTGGTTAACATGCCTCCTAACCAGCGCTCAGTAACGAATGGCATGTTGCATTTGCGTGCTGAGTTTTGGATAACTTCTTTTGCTTGTTTTTTGGTTGCTACAAACAAAATTTTACGACCTGAGCGGGCTATTGAACGTATTGCATTTCCTGCTTTTTCAAGCGATGCTAGTGTTTTATTTAAATCGATGATGTGGATGCCCTTTTTTTCCATAAAGATGTAAGGACCCATTTTAGGGTTCCACTTTTTACGTAGGTGACCGAAGTGGACCCCTGCATCCATCATTTGTTTTGTGCTTATTTCTGGCATGGTTGTTTTTTCAAAAAAAAATAAAAAAATGGGGCTGATTAACGCTTGCTGAACTGTTTACGTTTACGTGCTTTACGTAATCCTGGTTTTTTACGTTCAACTTTACGAGAATCGCGCGTTAACATTGCTTTGTTAGCCGCTTTTAAAACTGGTTTTCTTTCGGAATCATCTTTTACCAGTGCACGTGCAATGCCTAAACGGATTGCTTCTGCTTGACCTTTGATGCCGCCGCCTTTAACATTAACTTTAATGTCGTATTTTGTTTCTGACTCTAAAACACGTAATGGTTCGGTTAATGCTAATTGGTGAACAGCGATAGCAAAGTAATCTTTATAATCGCGCTTGTTTACTGTAATTTGACCTGTACCGGTTTTAATAAAAACCCTTGCCACTGCAGATTTTCTTCTGCCTACTGCGTTGTTGATCCAATTCATATATTGGTGAATTTAATTTCTTTAGGATTTTGAGCTTCGTGGTTGTGTTGGTTGCCTTCGTAAACTTTTAGGTTTTTGAAGATAGCACGCCCTAACTTAGTTTTAGGTAACATACCACGTACTGCGTTTTCAATTACGAAAATTGGTTTTTTGTCGAAGTACTCGCGCGGGGTGGTTTTAGTTTTACCACCTGGATAACCTGAGTAACGCTCGTAAATTTTGTCGTTTAATTTATTGCCTGTAAAAACTACTTTTTCGGCATTTAAAACGATTACACTATCGCCCATATCCATGTGCGGAGAGAATGACGGTTTGTGTTTGCCGCGTAATAGCTTTGCTATTTCAGATGCTAGGCGACCTACCGTTTGGTTGGTGCCATCAACTACCCACCATTGGCGGTTTGTTATGCAATCTTGTGCGGTAACAGATTTTGTTTTATAACTTGTAATACCCACTGTGAAAAATTTTCTTTTTTCCTTCTTTTTTTAAAAAGGACTGCAAAAGTAGGTTAATATGTAAAGTAAAACAAGGTTTTAAACAAAAAAATAACCACCTATACTTATAAGTGATTGATAGTCAGTTAAATTTTCGCACAAATTTAGGCTTCATCAACATTAAAAGGGCACCAAACAAAGTTCATAAACTGCGGTGTTGCCATAAAAATGCAGGCAAATTCTTTTGGATTTTTATAGATGTTTTGAAAATCGGGTAGTTTTTCGTAATCGAGGATGCCTTTTTTTATTAAATTTTCGATAAATGAGGCGTTGAAGGACCAGTTTGTTTTGGTTTGCTCGGCTATTATTAATGGCCGACCAAGTTGGATTGCTTCTTCCTTATGAACAATAAAAACTGGGTAATTGGATATTTTGTTTTCGATTATTTGCTCTGATACGTCTTTTAAATACTCACCAACTGATTTCATGTCTTGCCTCAAGCTCATCAGTTCATATTCCTGTGTTGCATCTTCCATTGTATAATTATTGGGGGTAAGTAAAGGTTATTTCTTGCATAATATCTACATTTAAACTTAATGCAACGGGGCAAGTTCGAGCGGCATTTTCGAGTATTTTTTTAGTTGCCTCATCAAAATTTGATGGCATAACCACTTCAACAATTACTTTTGAAATACGGCGCGGATTGCTTGCCATTACTTTGGTTACGGATGCTTTTGTGCCGATAATATCTAGTTGGTGTTGGTTGGCTTTAATGCCCATTATGGTTAGCATGCAAGAAGCCAAAGCGGTTGCTACTAAATCAGTAGGGGAAAATGCTTGGCCATTACCATTATTATCAGTTGGGGCATCGGTAACAATTTTGTTGCCCGATTTTAGGTGCTGGCATATGGTGCGTAATTGCCCTTGGTAGTTTACTTCGCTAGTCATTGGGCAAAGGTATTTATATTTTGATGGTTTTGCGATTTCATTTTTTGTTTAAAAAAAATCATCCCCCTGAAAATCATAGATTTGCTGCCCCCTTCAAAGGGGGATACTTTCTAAAGTAATTGAAAACAAACAGATTAATAGATTTCATTTGAAACGGTAGCCATTTTTATTGACTTTCCATTTTAAGGGCTTTTTTGTTTTATTAAATATGCTATCACCCTTTTCTAGCATTTTCCATAGTTGTTTAATTTCTTGTTTTTCAATTTCGGTTAAGTCTTGTAAATAATCTTCTTGTTTTTCATTTTGAAAACGGAAAGGGAATATGTGGATTTGCGGTTTACCGAATTTTTTGTGAGAATGATATTGCGAAAAACCGAATACGGCTGAATACAAATTGTTTTCGAAGGATATGCAGCCTGCACTTACGCAATTGCCGTGTATGCAGATTTCGCCACCAGTAGATACTTGATTTTGGTGAATAGCTTTTGTACGGCTTCGGTCGAAATTATTAGGGTAATTTAACCATAGTTTGTATGATGAGCCTTGACCGACTTGAGGTGTAATAAAATGATAGTCTTCTTCTAAATCAATCCACATCCAACGTAACTCGCTACCGTATAGGGTTGTTAAATGATAGAAGCCTTCGGGAGTTTTCCAATCGCCTTGTCGGGTTTTGGGCATGGGCTCATCATCGCCTGCACAAATTTCAAAGGTGGTTAGTAGTTTCATTGTGTCTTTGGCAGAATTGCTGCCCCAAATTTCAAATTCTTTTTCTTTTTTAAATGTTCGGAATAACACTTGTTTTGGGGGGTATTGTAGCCCTGCTTTTTCGGTCCAGTAGCGCATGCTATTACCGTACATTTCTTCAATGCGTTTTTTAATAAATTTGGGGCTTGTTTGATCTATATCATCACCGATTGAGCTTACTGAATCAATTTGCAAATCGTAGGCACCAAGTACTGGTGCATTTAAATTGGGTTTATATATAGTTCGCTCAATTTGGTTGAGTACTTGGTCGGCATTTTCTTTAACTTGCTGGCATTGCGTAAAAGCAAATAGTATTAAAAATAGGAGGCTAAAGTTTCGGATTGTTTTTGTGACGGTCAAAATCTCGTTGCGTTTTTTTGTTTAGGTTTTTTAAAAGGGCTTGGTTTAAATCGACCCCTGTTTGATTGGCTAAACATATTAACACAAAAAGTACGTCGGCTAGTTCATCTGCCAACTCTTTTTTTTCAGATTTTTTAAATGATTGTTCGCCATATTGCCGTGCGATGATTCGGGCTACTTCGCCAACTTCTTCGGTTAAAATGGCCATATTGGTTAGTTCATTGAAGTATCTTACTCCAATTTCGTTAATCCATTGGTCAACTATTTTTTGGGCTTGCTTTATTGTTAAATCCATACTACCAAAGGTAATGAGGATGTAGGATTTTAGCTTATTTCAACATCATCAAATAGGCCTTCGACTGGTACAGTTTCGGTTTCGGGGATTGGATTTTTACTTATAGTAAAATAGAAGGTTGAGCCTTTATCTTTTTCGGACTCGAACCAAATACGGCCTTTGTGATAATCGACAATTTTTTTACAGATTGCAAGACCAATGCCTGTACCGGGGTACTCCTCCTTAGTATGAAGACGTTGGAAGATTAGAAATATTTTATGGGCATATTCTTTTTCGATACCTATTCCATTATCAGCAAATGAAAACTGCCAATGGCTTTCAGTTTCTTTACAATTAACTTTTACGAGTGGTATATTTTCGGCTCGGAATTTAATTGCATTGCTTAATAGGTTTTGGAATAAGTGCCTTATTTGTGAGGCATCAACCAAAATTGATGGTAAGTTGTTTATGGTTTGTACTTGTGCGTTAGACTCGTCGATTGCGGCTTTTAAGGAAAAGACTACTTCGTTTAAAAGTTTACCTAAATCGACAATTTCAAAATTGGGCTTGTTTCGTCCTAATCCTGAAAATAATAATAGATCGCGGATAACGGATTGCATTCGTTCAACGCCTTTAACGATAAAACTCATATAGGTTTCGGATTCGCCATCCAATTCTTTTTTCATTTTGCGATTGAGCAGCTGGGTGAAACTGCCAATGGTTCGTAATGGTTCTTGCAAATCGTGTGAGGCGACATAGGCGAACTGCTCTAACTCGCGGTTGATGCTTTCTAACTCAATTGAGCGTTTTTCGAGTGTATTATAGGCTTCGCATAGGGCGCGGGTTTTTTGTTCAACTCGGGTTTCTAATATGTTGTTGGCCATCATCAGCTTTTTATCTCGCTGATTGATTTGCCTAATCATGTTGTTAAACTCTTTTGACAGTATTGCTACTTCGTCGCTACCTGTGTAATCAACTTGTGTACCGTAATCTTCATCTTTAGAGATTTTTTTAACAACATTTACTAGGTTTAAAATTGGGTTTGAAATTCCTTTTTGCAAATAGGTTGATAGTATGGTTACAAGTATGGCTGCTAATGCTAAAACAATTACGGTAAAGAATATGTACCGCCTAAGTATTAGTCGTTCTTGAGATTTATTACTTCGAATACATACATAGCCCCAAATGCTTTTTTCTTCATCAACAAGTGGATGGTAATAATTTATGTGTTCTGAATCAGTATCGAAAAAGCCTTGACCATCTTTTAACTTATCAATTGGCAGATCGAAAAAATAATCTGCAAAACCTGCCCTTTTATAGGCATGAAAAGTACGACCTGATTTATTGTAAATTGTGTAATTTTCAATGGTTTCTTGATTAGAAACTGCTTTATCAGTACGTGTATTATCGGTGCTTAATGGCATATCGAACTCTAAGGCTGCTTCGTTTTGCGAGCCTATAAAATCGGCCAATGAGGCGATGCTTCTGTTTTGAATTTCGGTAAAGAGACGGGTTGCTGTAAGAAGACCAAATAGACTTATAATTAAAATAGCCGTAAATGCAGTTACTAACTGTATTGAGATGAGCTTATTTCGAATTGATATGTTTTTTAAGAACCCAATCATTGATATTTGCTATTGACCCTCTCTATCGTCGATGATAACGGCTAGTTTGAGTAATTGCGGATCAATTTTAAAGTTAGCACTTTCAATGGTTTTGCGGTTAATCTCGAAATTGATATGATTATCCTTGTGTATGAAGTTGATTGCTCCGCCACGTTCGGCAAAATCGCCTGATTCGCCTATTAATAGGGTATTTGTTTGATCGACTACCCTAAAAATATCATCGGCTAAGTAATCATATTTTTTAGGGACAAAGAATATATCGCAATATTCAATTTGTTTTGCTGGAGGAATTGTACCTGGTGCAAAACGATTGATAACAATAATTCGGCTTTTAACTTGCTTTAGCTCTGCAATGTGTATTAGGTGCGGGATGATTGCTGAATCATCGCCTAAAACTCCAATAATAAACTCGGGGTTATTACTGTATGGTTCTTTCCAAGTAATAAACTTGGTGAATTTGTAAATAAAGGCTGCTTTGATAACGTATTGGTTATCAACTTGGGCTTTTAGCTGATTAGTATTGCTTGTAAAGGCAATTGCTAAAAAGCTAAGAAAAAGCAATATGGCGATTCGTTTTATCAAAGTTTATAATTTCACTATTAATCTGCCTGCAAAGTAACGACCGTTTCCAATAAACATTGTTGTTCCGAATTGTTCAACATTTGGATAATAAACCTTAGAGTCGGCTAAGTTTTTAATTGAGCCTACTAAGGTGAATGTTGTTTTTCCGACTTTAACTTCTCGTGATGAGAGGTTTAAATCGACTCCTAATCTTTTAGGTAATTCGACAACTTGGTTATTGAACGGACTAAACGTTTTAAGTTTAGATGCGTAGCTAATTGCAACATTAATGCCAACATACTCGTGGGCATCGTAATTAGCTATTATGACAGCTTTATGTTTTGAAAAGTTTAATTCATTATCGGGTTGTTGTTGGAAGGTGTAATCTACATTTAAGGTAAAGCCATCGTATTTAGCTGTTACTTTGGATTCAACACCATATGCGTACCTTGTATCGGTTGCATTTTCCCAAAAATTCATGTTTTTTATTAGGTAATTTTCGTAAATGTTGTAGTAGAAGTTACCGTTAATGGTTAAAAATTCGCCAAATGCGGTTACAAAGCCTGCATTTGATACGCTTATTTTACTTGGCTTTAAGTTGTAATTAAATGCCCAATTGTTAAGTTGGTTAACCATTTGAAGTTGAGAAACATATGGATCAGTTATACCTTGGCTGAATCCAAATTTTACGTATGTTTTGTTTGCTAATTTAATGCTTGCCCGGCTTCTTACCAAGAAATCGCCTTTGTAATACTGGTGGTGTTTGTATTTTGCGCCTACTGAAAAGAATACTTTTTCGTTTATTAATGATTTGCGTAGTAACAAGTAGGCTTGCTGTGTATAATAGCTGTAAAAAGGGTGCCTTAATGGGTTGGTTGCCTGTTTGTTATCATTAAAATCAGGCACTGGCAGTTGGTTTGAAGGGTTTAGGCCTAGTATGTCGTTATAATCAAACTGATAGCCTAATGACATAGCAAAATCGCCTTTAAAAAATTTATTTTTGGTTTTTACATTGAATATATTGTAGAGGCTTGCTTTTGCTACATGTTTTTGTGAGCCGTTTGAACCACTTTGCGAATAGTACTCAGTAAAGTATTCGTAAACTTCGGTATTTGAAATTACACTGTCGGCTTTCATGTTGAAGGTTGCTTGATCAACCATGAAGTTTCGATTGGCTCCTTCAATAGTTTCGTGGGTATAGCTGTACTCCATATTAAGGTTACTATTTGAATTGAATATGTAATCATATCCGATGTAGCCTTTAAGGAGGTTTCTTTTTTCTTCGTTGGCGTTGTTGTAGTTTAACACCAAATCGCGCATGCCTTTGTTACCTACTTTATTTAAGTAATAGTTGGAACCGAAATAAAAATCTTTGAAGTTAGCGTGCATGTTATATGTTGCGGCTTCTTTGGTATTTCGGTAAAAATTATTTTGGTTAAAAATGCCATTGGCTTGCATAGGTGCACTTGGGGCATAACGTGAGGTGTCGCGCAAAAAGCGGTCAATATCCTCGTGAGATAGGTTAGATTTTACAAAGCGGGCGTTTCCATTTATTTGAAATTTATCAACTTTTTTACCAAAGGCCATACTTATTTCTTTATGGTTGGCAGATGTTGCTGTTGCTTGAATTTCAGCGTTGTGTTCGCCTTCTTTAAAATCTTTTGTTACAATATTTATTACACCAGCATAGGCGGTATAATGATAATCAATTTCGCCAGGACCGAAGGTGATTTCTAATTGTTTGATATTGGAAGTTCCGAATTGTGCGCTTAGCATAGATTCATTTGAATATAGGCTATTAAACTCGCGACCATTTATAAGTATAAGCAAATCGGATAAATCATTTGAAAGACCTCTAAAACCACCTGTTGCTGCATAGTCGTTTTTATACAAATCAATTGATGCTAGGCATTGTAATACCTCCTCAATTGTATTTAAACCCAAGCTATTTATATCTTCTTCTTTAATAATTACTGTATTTGCAGAAGGGGCTAATAGGTTTACAAAGGATTGACCGCCAATAATTACTTCGAGTTTTTTTAGCTCATCGATAGGTAAATCGATAATTTCCATAATCCTTAGCTTATCGCCTAAGCGAGAGTTATGGTAGGATGCTGTGTAGTAATAAGCTGGCCTTGTTTTAATGGCTTCTTTTACTTTTTCTTCAGGATTTTCTTCAACTGGCTCGGCAATACCCATTTCATGTTTTGGCTTTACAATCATGGGTTCTTTTACTTCGGGTATGATGTTTCCTTCTTTATCAGTTTTTACCAAATATGGCACACCTTCATCAGTTGTATAAACGTATTGAGAAAGCAACTCAGGTAAAGACATATCAATAATGTCTTTGATTTTTTTGGTTGATTTTTTAAATACTATTTCGCCATTTGCAGGATACTCTAATGTTGCAAATTCATTCATTTTTACCACTACATTATCGGCATTACTTTCTTGGGTACTTGTTTTAATTGTATCGCCAACAAGTGCTTGAGCTTCAGTAAAAGATTTTTCTTGCGACAAGTCAATTTCATCGCTAGTGTTTACCTCCATGTTCATTAATTCATCCAAATCAAACAACTCCTGTGCGCTAATATTTTGCGAACAGAAGAAAGTTATAATTAGAATAAATATGTATGGTGCTTTTAAAATACTTAGTGGTTTTATTGCTTTGGCAAAGTAAGGTTAAACGCAAAAACCAAACCAAAGGTTTTATTTATGCTTTTTATTTAAAAATAAGGTTAAAAAAAACCTGCAAACCCTAAAAAAGCTTTGCAGGTAATTGATTTACAGCGATTTAAAATTTAGCTACGCTAGACGTATATGTATAAAAAAATCGACACTAAAAGCCTCGTTTGTTATTGCCTTCTTTGCCTTTTACTTTTACTTTATCCTTTGAGCACTTTTTAGCACATTGCTTTTTGCACTTTTTTGCGCATTTCTTTTTACAACATTTCTTTTTGCCTTTTTTACAGCACTTTTTCTTGTTACATTTTTTCATACATTTTTTGCTGCACTTTACATCGGTACATTTCTTATCACATTTAGAAGTGTCGCAGACTTTTTCACAATCCTTTTTTACTGAATTAGTAGTTGCTTCCTCAACGCTTATTACTTTAACAGTTTCTAAAACTTCAACTGAAGAGAGGAAAACATCCTGATCAACAATTGATGGATCGCCGAGATAAGTCCAGTTAATTGCGTTAGTATATTTTTTAAAGGCGTTAGTTAAATCAGTGGCGTTAAGCTCTTCAACCAAACCAATAAAATTTTCACGATGTTGTAAACCACCTGGCGATAATGATGCTTGACCGATTGAAGCTGCAAGCCCACCATTAGTTTCTTGTTGTAAATAATGACGGGTTACAAACTGCCCTTTTTTGTCAAAAAGTTCTTTATCGGTAAATCCTTCTGTTTTAATTTTTCGCAACTCATCCATCATTACTTGAGCGGATTCATTGGGTTTATCAGTTGAAACGTATAATGCTAAATAGGGATTATGAATAATTCCTGAAGGAAAAAATGCACCAGGCGCATAAGTTAAATTACGCTTGGTTCTCAGCTCTTGAAACAATCTATCGCGTAAAATTGACATGGCTAGGCGAAGAGCGACTTCATCTCTTGTCCCTACAGATGGGGCATTCATATAACCACGGATGTAGTTAGTGGCAATATCTCGTGTTTCGGAATTGAAAGTTGAGTTACTGATTTGCATTTTACTTTCGGTAGCTGCTTTTTTGCCATTGGCTTTCATGCTTTTAAATGCAGCGGATATTTTTTGCTCCAAATCTGCTTTATCCAATTTACCAATAATCACAAGGGTTACTTTATCCTTACCGATTATATCAGCGTAATGTTGTTTTACATCATCAAGGGTTAAGGTTTCAATGGCTGTTGCACTGCCTTGCGGAATTTTTTCGTAATTCATTCCTGCAAAGGCATTTTTCATTGCCATATTGCGCAAATGCGAATCGGGATCACTTTCTGATTGTTGCGCACCTGCTAAAAGCTGACCTTTACTATTTTCAAATTCCTTGGCATCAAATGCTGGGTTGTTAATAGCATCGGCAAATAATGCCCACGAATCATCAAAAGATTTATCTAAGCATTTTAGGCTTATGGTTGAATAATCGTAATTAACGCTTGAGCCAATTGAAGAGCCCATTTTATCGAGCTTACCAAAAAATTGGGTTTTGGGGTTGTTTGTTGTTCCGCCCTGCGTAACTAAATCAAGCGCAAGGGCTTCAACGCCTTCTTTATCTTTGGCGTAATTGGCTGTTCCTCCATCAATAAATAATTGTACGCTTACTACATTTTTAACTGATGGTTGGAAAATGGTTTTTATGCCATCAACCATAAATTCTTCAGCGGTTTGTGCATTTGTATTAAAGCCTATTAAGGCTACTAAAATTATTATCCAGTTTTTCATTGCCTTGCTTTATTTGATGTTAAAAATTTCGTCGATGTTCAAATCTGTTCTCATTTGAGGGGTTACTAAAACGCCCGTGCAATTTGGTTTATCAGTTATGTATTTTTTTACATAATCTCGCAAATCCTGAAGGGTTAATTTTTGAATTTCGCTTACATAATTAGTGTAATAATCAATATCGGCAGTACCCCACCAAAAGGTAACAGTGTGTATATACTCCGATGTTTTTTCGCTTGAATAGGCTTCGTCAATTACAATTAAATCTTTAGCGGTTTGCAATTGCTCTTCAGTTATGTAACCTTCATCATCCCACATAGCGATATGCTCCTCAAATTTGGCTAGAGCCTCAGCAACTTTTGCAGGGTTAGGCACTAAAATGGCACTTATTGGTCCTGTATAAAGATTGGTGTAATAATATTCTGAAACTTGTAGTGCTAAGCCACTATCCACCAAATCTTGTTGAAATTGCGATGTTTTAGCGGCAATAATTTTTGAAAACAAATCAGCGCAAAGCGTGCCTTTTGCGTCTTTTCTAGTATCGGGTCCATGCCAACTACGCATAATAATCGGTACTCGCGAGTTTTCATTTTCAACCACAAAATTGGTTGATTTAGTTAGTGGCGTAAATTCTGGAATTGGGTATTTTTCATGCGGCGAAAAGCCTGAATGTTCCCAACTGCCATAAACTCTTTCTACTTCGGCAAACATTTGTTCAGGATCAACATCGCCAGCAATAGCCAAAAGCGTATTGTTGGGATGGTAGTATTTAGCTTGTATCGCCTTCATTTTTTCGGGCGTTGCGGTTTTAATAATATGATGATCGCCAATGGTGTTTTTACGGCTGTATAAATCGCCCCAAAGGTTTCTGTCCATTTCATCGTTTAAAAAGAAAAATGGGTTGGATTCGTTGCGCTCAAACTCGGCATCCACCACTATATTTTCTTTTTCCATTTCTTCTTTTAAAAATAATGGACCACGGATAGCGGCATTCATAAACTCCAAACCATCCACAACATTATGGCTGCCTAAAGTAATGTAATAGTTTACCCGCGCCACGGAGGTTGTGCCGTTAAAGGTTGCCCCCATTTCGCTAATTCGGTTCATAAAAGCTTCCTGCGAAGGGTAGGTTTCGTTGGCTTTAAAAAACATGTGTTCGTACAAATGCGATAAGCCATCAAATTCAGGGGATTCGGTATATGCGCCATTACGAACACAAAGTTCAATAGTGGCTAAAGGAACACTTGGATCTTGGATTACTAAAACTTCTAATCCATTATCTAGTTTTTTGAAATGGAAGTTATCGGGCAGCCCTTTACCATCGGCAAAGGCTAAAAAGGTAGCCAAAAGCAAGGCTACTGATGAGCATATTAATTTCATTACTATCGCTTTTTATTTGAAATTAAGCAATGATGTTAAAGTACCCTAAATTTTAACAAAACTTATTACATTTTTAAGAGGTAAGCACAGTATTAAACTGAATATGGATTTTTAGCTTTTTAACGTGAGTGCTATTAATAACCTAAAAGTCGTTTAAAATTGCACCAAATCGCCAGCCCGAGTGCGATAAAGACAATTCTGAAATGACGACAGTTTTTTTTAAAAAAAGCTGACTAATTACTCAAAAGCGTTTTTAAGGTTTTGGGTGATTTTATAAACTATTTGAAAAGCTTCGTCACCCAATGTATGGCTTGAATTTTCATTACACATATTTACGTTTTGGAAAACCTCGTCTAAATCAACCGTTAACTCAAGTGGTGTTATTTGGTTGTCGGTAACTGAAAATATTTTGGGTAATTGTACTTCGCGATAAAGCGTATCGGTACCGCTATGGTAGGCAAATGACTTTGGATTTTGAGTTCCTTCAATAAAACAGGTGCTAAACTCCCCTTCGGTTACAAAAAACTTGTACATACTTGCCCAACCCCAGTACATATTGTTTTCTGCACTTAATGGATGACCGCTTTCGAATGTGGCAGGGTCAAGGTTGTTAAACTCAGGGGCTACACCAATACCAAATCTAATTTCTTGGTAAGTGCCGGCTGCGATTGAAAATTCTTGTGGTACAGGATTTTCAAAGTCATACAAAATGGCGTCTGTAACATCAACAATGTCAAAATTATCTTTAACCAACTCAACCTTTGAGATATACATTTTAAGGGTGCTAAACTTTACTGAATCGCCATGCGTATTCAAATACCAATCGCCCAAAACAACATTTTTATCACCATCAATTGTAGCATTTACATTAATGGATAAGTTATTGTTAGCGCAACCACAGTTATCGTCATCATCGCCGCATGCATAAAAACCTAGCATTAAAGCAAGTATTATTATCCAACTACTTTTTTTCATTTTGCTTGATTTTGTACATAAAGCTAACACTCCAATAATTTAATTGTTGGGGTTGGTACCCATTTCTTTTGTCGATTATTAGCGCATTATAGCTTAAATTAATTTGAGCATTAAATGCTGAAAAGCTTAAAGAAGGCTGCAACCATGTGAATTGCCCACCAGTATCTCTACCAACACTTTCGGGCATATTAAAATAGTACCACTCTCCTAGTTTATCTACTTTAATCCAATTACGAGTAACTTGAACTTTTGGATTTAGTCCCCACTTATTTTTTATTTTAATCGGATAATAAATGGCTGCATTTGCTTTTGCAACATCTCCAAATTTCCACTTTAAATCATTTTCACGATTCCATTTATAAGCACCACTTAACTCTAATACAACACCGTGCACAACAACATCAACAGCGGCTTCAACAAATAAATCAAGGCTTTCGCTGCCTACTTGTAGGTTTGGTTCAAGCTCGGCAATAGTATTAAAGTTTTCAAATTTTCCTGTTGGTAACTCAATACCAAACTTGCCGTAAAAACGAGATTTTACTTTAGAATCTGTTTCACCAAACTCGTATAACTGGGATGAAAGGTACAATTGTATATCCCCAATACCATTGGCTTTATTATTATGAATTAAATCATTGATTTGCCTTGTGTAAACAATCCGCTCGTTTATTAAATAAGGTAGATTAACTCCAATATTTATTCGTTTATCAAAGCTGTATTGTGCCTGCAATTTAATTTGCTTAAATACTTCGGTTGCTTTAATGGAGGTATCATAAGGCAGATGAACGTGAGGCACAACTTGAGGGTTTGTTGGATCGTATTGATGAAATTGAATGTAGCGAACAAAATCTGTTTGTTTTTTTTGTTGGTAATTGATACCCACAAAACTGCCAACTTCAATTTGTTGTGCAAAAAGCCCTATCGGAAAAAATAATATTAATAGCCATTTTTTCATTTACCATTTAAAAACGGGATTAAGGAAAAAAAAGTGCTAAATGCCATTATATCTATTTGAAATTGTAAGGTTGCATCGACTATAAAGACAAGGCCATAGCAGGATAAAAAGGCGCATGCAAAAAGATAGATTGCTTGTTTTTTTGAGTTTAATTTATACAACCATAAAAGCATTATACTAACAAAAACCAATAAACCAATAATACCTGTGCTAGCCCAATAGTATAGGTATTGATTGTGTAAATCGACGGGCAAACCTAAACTGCCTTGCTGTTTGTATTGTTGTTCCATTTCAGCATAATAATCGCCAATACCCACCCCAAAAATTGGATTTTTTTTAACGATTTCCCAAGAGTTTTGCCAAGACACAATGCGCCTAACCGTGGTTAAGTGTTTGTAATCCCTTTCAATGCCATTATAATATTCGTTAAGTTCCCATTGTAATTGCCCATAACGTTTGCTTACTGGTGGAAAGCCTTTGTATAATACATAGGGCGAAAGCACAAGCAATAAAACCAAGCCAGATGCGAAGAAAAAGGCGTGTTTTTTACCAAATTTTCTTTTCCATTTTGGATATAAATAGTTAAAAAGTGCGATTATTAAAAAGACACATGCCCCAATGAACATGCCTAGTTGCCCTGCGCGTCCACCAATAAAAAGAGAGCCAAAAACAAGGACTATAATTAATGTAGAAACGAGCAATCGTTTGTAGCGAATGGCGAATAAATACATACAACAAAAAACGGCTAATGCCATCATATTACTAAGTTGAATGCGCTCCATAAAAGGAGAATATAGTCCGTAATTAAAATGCTTGGCTTTACCAATGTAAGGTTTTAAAAAGCCCAGATTAGTTACTGTGTTTGCCGCTAATTCATCTGGCAAAAAGTAAAAACTTACTGTAACCAATGTATTAAACAGAACACCTATGATAAACAGGAGTAGCAAGATTTTTCCTTTTTTAGCTACTACTTTTTTATTGAGAACGAATACTAGAGGTATAAGCAAAAAAGCATTGTGTTGATAAATTAGTTTCCATCCCTCTTGCCAATTTGCTGAATAGAGCAGACTGAGGCTAAGGATTATTAGCATTGATGCCAACGCCCAAATATGCCTGTTTTTTGTAAAAAGCGATTTAGGAAAATTGTAAGGTGGAAGAAAAATTAAGAAGATTAAAACTAATAAAGCTGCTGATGCCGCCACTTTTGAAATAGGCAGGAATAACATTAGCATTGCTAATGCCCAAAAATTAACTCTACTTTTAAAAGGTAGTTTTGGTATCAATTAGTTAGTTTTTTAATTAACGGCGAGATTTAACTTGTGGTGTATTTTACAGTCGAAAAAATTAAGCGAAATGAACTTTTATGCTTGAATTAGTATTATCTCGAAATATAGTTAAACCAAAGCTTTAGATTTGTAATGCTTAAAACGAGCCAAAATATTATTCACTCAGCTAATTCGATGACTGAAATTACCAATCCGCCCCAGCCTGCAGGCTTGACTGATGACCAAAAGGAAAAGATATTTGAGGAGGAGTTTTTACCCCACATCAATGCGCTTTTCAACTTTGCTTTGCACCTAACTTATGATGAGGACGACTCGAATGATTTAGTGCAAGAAACTTTTATGAAAGCGTGGCGTTTTATCGGCTCGTTTGAAAGTGGTACTAATGCTAAAGCATGGCTTTTTAAGATATTGAAGAATGCGTTTATTAATGAATATCGTAAAAAAACGAAACGCCCTACTAAAGTTGATTATGAAGAAATTGTAAGCCATCATAATGCTGAAGATGACCGTTATGTTGGTTCAATTGACCTTAGAGAGGATATTTTTCAAGGAATGTTGGGCGATGAAGTTACAAATGCATTAGATTCGTTACCTGTAGATTTTAGAACTGTGGTTTTATTATGTGATGTTGAGGGCTTTACGTATGAAGAAATGGCTAAAATTATCAACATCCCAATAGGTACTGTACGATCACGTTTACACCGTGCAAGAAATATGTTAAAAGAGAAATTGGAAAAATATGCCCAGAAAATGGGTTACGTTAAATAAATTTTAAAGTCTTAAATTTAAGAGAACAACCTTAACTGAACTAAACCAAACGCTATGAGCCGTATTAACACACATAATTGCAACGATTGCGAACAACAAATTGGATTATTTATTGACGGAAGATTATCAACCGTTGAGTCGAAAAGTTTTTTAAGCTCAATACATCAATGCCCCCGCTGTACTGAAAAGTTAGAAAAGGAAAAAAGCTATAAAAGTTTTATCAAAACAAAGGTTACCATGAAAGAATGCCCTAACCGTTTGTTATCTGATATTCGTGATAGCATTCGTCGAGACTCTTTCCGCTAATAATATTTACTTACCATAAATCCTTTTAAATGTTGAACGACCTCCACCAATTACTTTTTGGTGTTCAAAAAGGGGCGTTCAATGCTTTGGCTAGAGCAATTTCGTTAGTTGAAAATAATCATGAATTAGCTAAAGAATTACTACACAACATAACCATAAAGCAAACGCCAATTATTGGCATTACTGGACCACCAGGAGCAGGAAAAAGCACCTTAGTTAATGCATTAATTGATACTTGGCTTAAACAAAACAAAAAAATTGCTTTTTTGGCTGTTGACCCATCTTCTCCATTTAATTATGGTGCATTGTTAGGCGACCGCATCCGTTTAAGTGCTTTTTATACCAATCCCAATATTTTTATTCGTAGCATTGCAACCCGTGGTTCGCTCGGGGGCTTATCTCCTACTATTATTGAAATAACAGATTTATTAAAAGCTTCAATTTTTGATATAATATTGGTGGAAACTGTAGGCGTTGGCCAATCAGAAGTTGAAATTGCAGGTTTGGCTGATATTACAGCTTTGGTTTTAGTACCCGAGGCTGGTGATGATGTACAAAACATGAAAGCTGGCATTATGGAAATTGCCGACTTGTATGTAGTTAATAAAGCTGACCGACCTGATGCCGACCGCTTTTACAATTACCTATCAAAAGAAATAAAAGAGCGAAATAAGAAAACACCTATATTAAAAACTGTTGCTAGTGAAAAAAAGGGTGTTACCGAATTAGTTGCAGAATTGGAAACACTAATGGTACAACATCAAGCTGATGAGAAGCAGTTAACGTTAAAGGCTAAACGGCTTTACCAAATCATTCAAAAACAACGGATGGCGGATATTGAATTGAATGATTTGCAAAAGTTAATTGAACAAAATCCTACTAAGAGTTTGTGGCAGTTGGTGGATTCTTTGTAATTGAAACTTTATAAGATACTGAACTTGAAGGCAAGCCCACAAATTCAAAATAACGTCATCGATTTACTTAAACTTTGCAAACAGACTTCTGTTCCTTTAATAAATAGGAACTTTCTTCCATGTATCTAATCCTCCAGCGGTTACACCGCCACCTCCTTTACAAAAGGAGGACAGAATAAACCCCAGCCCTGTATTAAAAAAATTTACAAATTCCTAGTACTGAACAAAACCTTACTAAAAGTTTGTGGCAGTTGAAGCTAATCATTAACATTTCGACAAGCTCAATGTCCGCTCATTTGAAATTTCAATTAGAACCACAAATAATTGCTTTTACAAATAAACCTCTGCGCCTTTGTCAATAAACTCTTGAGATTTTTCTTTCATGCCTTTTTCTAATGCTTCATCTTCATCCAATCCATGTTCTTTGGCATATTCTCTAACATCCTGCGTAATTTTCATTGAGCAAAAATGTGGACCACACATTGAACAGAAATGCGCCACTTTAGCATTTTCGCTCGGTAAGGTTTCATCGTGATACTCACGTGCCGTATCAGGGTCAAGCGAAAGGTTAAATTGATCATTCCAACGGAACTCGAAACGGGCTTTACTCAGGGCATTATCACGGTATTGTGCTCCCGGATGCCCTTTTGCTAAATCAGCAGCGTGGGCTGCCAATTTATAAGTAATCACTCCGTCTTTTACATCTTTTTTATTGGGTAAACCTAAATGCTCCTTAGGGGTAACATAGCACAACATTGCTGTACCAAACCAGCCAATCATAGCTGCGCCAATTGCCGATGTTATATGGTCGTAGCCGGGTGCAATATCGGTGGTTAATGGACCAAGGGTGTAAAAGGGTGCTTCGCCGCAAACTTCTAATTGCTTGTCCATGTTTTCCTTAATTAAGTGCATTGGTACGTGTCCAGGCCCTTCAATCATGGTTTGAACATCATGCTTCCAAGCAATTTTAGTCAACTCGCCCAAAGTTTCCAACTCGCCGAATTGAGCGGCATCATTAGCATCAGCAATACTGCCTGGGCGCAAACCATCGCCTAGTGAAAATGAAACATCATAAGCTTTCATTATTTCACATATCTCCTCAAAATGGGTGTACAAGAAATTTTCCTTGTGATGCGCCAAACACCATTTAGCCATAATTGAACCGCCACGCGATACAATACCCGTTACTCTTTTGGCGGTTAATGGAATGTAACGCAATAACACGCCCGCATGGATAGTGAAGTAATCCACACCTTGCTCGGCTTGCTCAATTAGGGTGTCTTTAAAAATTTCCCAAGTTAAATCTTCAGCTTTGCCTTTTACTTTTTCAAGTGCTTGGTAAATAGGTACAGTGCCGATTGGAACTGGCGAATTACGGATTATCCACTCGCGGGTTTCATGGATATTTTTACCTGTTGATAAATCCATGATAGTATCAGCCCCCCAACGACATGCCCAAACGGCTTTTTCCACTTCTTCTTCAATACTTGAACTAACCGCTGAGTTACCAATATTTGCATTAATCTTAACCAAAAAATTACGCCCAATTATCATTGGCTCTGCCTCGGGGTGATTGATATTGGCAGGAATAATGGCTCTACCCTCAGCTACTTCTTTTCGAACAAACTCAGGCGTTATAAAATTTTTAGGGGTGTTTGCCCCAAAATTATTACCTGGGTGTTGCTGTCCTAAATCTTCAATTTCTTGAATGCGTTGGTTTTCGCGAATGGCGATATATTCCATTTCCGGAGTAATAATGCCTCTGTGCGCGTAATGCATTTGGCTAACATTTTGCCCTGCTTTTGCTTTTAAAGGCTTTTTTATATGCTCAAAACGTAAATGGTCTAAATCGCTATTGTATAGTCTTTCTTTACCAAAATCAGAGGTTATTTCAGTGAGTTGCTCAACATCCCCTCTTCCAACAATCCAGTTTTCGCGGAGGCGTGGCAAGCCTTTTTTAACGTCAATTTCAATATTTTCATCAGTATATGGACCACTAGTATCGTAAACCGTAACAGGGGCGTTTTTTTCGATCCCACCTAAGCCAAACTTAGGCATTGTATCTTCCAAAGTAATTTCACGCATGGGCACTGCAATATCGTGCATTTTACCTTTTACATATATTTTCTTTGAAGCAGGAAATGCCGCTCGTGTTATGCTTTTTGCTGTTGGTGTATTTTCTTGCTTAATTGCCATAATAATTACTTTAAGTTATTAGTTAGCCGCCTTGTGTAGCTGTTATTACTAGTATTTTGTCTTTATTATTTAATAGAAAAGTAGTCCATTTTTGCTTTGGAATTACTTGTTGATTAACTGCGACGGCAATGCCTGAAGGCTTTAAATAGCCGTTATTTTCAAGCACTTGTTGCAAGTTACTTTTATCCGTTAATGGATATGATTGTTGATTGATAAAAATTTTTGCCATAATGCTTTTCCCTTCGTCGGTATTAACCGTATCAGGTTCAAAGGGTTTGTTCTCAGTCTGTAAAATAAAGACACCCCCAAAGCTGAATTAATGTTACTACAAGTTTACAACAAAAAAAGTTTTTGTTATTTGATGATTTTACCGACAATGGTTTTTAACATTCTATTCAAATCATTAGAGAGGCGGAAAAAAAGTACTGGACCTAAAAACAATAGGCTTACAATACTGCATTTTATAAACAAATTGATTATGGGGTGAAAGTTAAGCGGTATATAAAACGGGATTAAACCTGCTATGAATGCGAAAGCCAAAACAATTAATGTTTCCTTTGAAAAAGGTTGCATTTTAAATTTGTAGTATATAAAGCCAAACTTTAAAAGATTAAAAAGGGCTAAGGCACTAAAGCTTGCTATAGCCGCACCCATAATTTGGTATTTAGGAATGAAAATATAGTTACAAGCAATATTGAAAACAGATAAAAATAAAAGTGCATAAAAATTAAACTTGAACCATTTAGAGTAGCCAATAATGTGTTGATTGATACTTGTTGCCATATCAAATAGTTTGGATAATCCCAGAATTAAAACCACCCATTTGCCTGCTTTAAAAGCGTTGCCATTTGGCATTATTTCAAACAAATAATCAATACCAACAAATACACAAATGAGCAACCAGCAGCCAATAATTAACAAATTAAGTGAGCTTTTTTTATACAGATTTTCTATTTCTGCATGATTGTCATCTTTCCAAAACTGTGCAACCAAAGGTGCTGTAATGCCCATTACCGCTAGTGTTGGCATTGCAATGGCATTGGCAATAAAAGCGGCTATTGTATAAACTCCATTATCTTCAAGACCAGATAGGGTGCTGACCATAAAAGAATCAATACGTAACACAACGAAACTACCAAAACTACTTAGCAAAGCGAAAGTGGCATAAACCATTATTTCGTTAAACTGCTTTTTATTGATGAAGCGAAAAAAATAAAGATTGAAGTTAAGTTGCCCCAAAAATTTTATATACAATACATGTGAGAACATGGACAGTATGTAAATTGCTATAACGCCATAAAATAAAAACGTAAGGTTTAGCCAACCAAAGTAGTAGAACAAAGCCAAAATTGGGACTCCAATTTTTATGTATATATTATTGAAAATTTGAGCTACGACAATGCGTTTTAAGCTTTGTTCGAAGGCTGTAAAACAAAAACAAAAAGCCATTAAAACTGAAATGGGTGCAAATAAAAAAAGTACATTTTGATATAATGGGTTTTGGGCTGTATAATAATTGTAAATAGGTGTTTTAAACGCCCAAACGAGCAAACAACACAATAAAGAAAAAATTGCCGTGCCTAAAAGCGCAAAGCTTAGTAAACCATTATTACGATTTGAATTTTGGGTTTTGAAATATGGATAATACTTAATTATTACATGATTTAAACCAAAAACCACAAAGGGGGCAAACAACATACCTGTATCCATAACAAAGCGTAGTAGGCCTAACTGTTCAACAGTTAATGTAAGCGGATAAATAAACAACACGTTTATTGCTCCAACAGCTACCCCAAAAAAGGTTATTACGCTTTGTTTTGCGCTTTGGCGGATTACAACCCCCACCTATTTTACTGGTTTAAATTTTTCATTTGAGGAAAAAACAAGACATCTTGTATTGAATTGGAGTTGGTCATAATCATTGCTAAACGATCAATTCCAATTCCAATTCCGCAGGTAGGGGGCATTCCATACTCCAATGCTTTTAAAAAGTCCTCATCTAATTGCATCGCTTCTTCATCGCCACGTTTACCTAACTCCAATTGGGCTTCAAAACGTTGGCGTTGATCAATAGGATCGTTTAACTCACTAAAGGCATTGCACAGCTCTTTGGCATTACAAATGGCTTCAAAACGTTCAACAAGCCCTTCGTGCTCGCGGTGCTTTTTGGCTAATGGTGATAACTCAACCGGGTAATCTGTGATAAACGTTGGTTGAATTAATAAATGCTCCACTTTCTCTCCAAAAATTTCATCTATTAATTTGCCTTTGCCCATAGTTTCGTCAATTGGAACATGCAACTCCTTAGCTGTTTTACGAAGCTCGGCTTCATCCATTTGACTAATATCAATTCCTGTAAACTCTTGTATTGCACCAAACATGGTATAGCGTTTCCATGGCCTTTTAAAGCTAATTACATTTTCGCCAACCTGAATATCCGTTGTTCCATTAGTGGCAATTGCTACATGCTCAACCATTGCTTCTAAAAAGTCCATCATCCAATAATAATCCTTGTATGCTACGTACAATTCCATCATAGTAAACTCAGGATTATGGAAACGGCTCATGCCTTCATTACGGAAATCTTTTGCAAACTCAAAAACACCATCGTAACCGCCAACAATTAACCTTTTCAAATAAAGTTCGTTAGCAATGCGCATGTAAAATGCTTGGTCTAAAGTATTGTGATGCGTTTTAAATGGACGTGCCGATGCCCCTCCATAGATTGGCTGCAAAATGGGGGTTTCTACTTCTAGGTAACCTGCATCCATCATAAAATTACGCATGGCTTGCACCATTTTGCTGCGCTTAACAAAGGTTTCCCGTACCTCTGGGTTTACCGTTAAATCAACATAACGTTGGCGGTAACGCTGATCAGGGTCGGTAAAGGCATCGTAGGTAACGCCATCCTTTTCTTTAACAATGGGTAAAGGGCGTAAACTTTTACTAAGTAATTTTAGTGAAGTACAATGGATAGTGGTTTCTCCAGTTTTGGTAGTAAAAGCATAGCCTTCAATCCCTATAAAATCGCCGATATCCAACAATTTTTTAAACAACTGATTGTATTCGATTTTATCATCGGTAGTTGAAATATCATCACGGCTAACATATAATTGAATACGCCCCGTGGTATCCTGCAAAACAGCAAAAGAGGCTTTACCCATTATGCGTTTAAACATTAAACGACCAGACATGCTTACTTTTTGGTAATTCCCTTCTTCTTGTTTGAAGTTAGCCATTACTTCAGCAGTCATAGCATTTACCTTGAACTCCGCAGCGGGGTATGGGTCAATGCCTAAATCAATAATTTTTTGAAGCGCCTCGCGGCGCACAATTTCCTGTTCGCTTAATGCCATTTTAAAAATTTAACGGTGCAAAATTAAACTTCAACTACTTAACTATTACGAAAGTTCCGAATAGGCATAAAAAAAGCCTTTCTTATTGCTAAGAAAGGCCTGTTACTTTGCTTTAAATAAGGATTAAACTACATCATCATCAACAGAAGGTGTTGGTAAATCAGCACCACCTTTTATAGCTTCATGGCGCGTGTTACGCTCAATTTCTTCAAACTTGTTTAGTTGGAAAAGTAGCATGTAAATAATTTCTCTAAACCAACCAATTATTAAAGGCGCAAAATAAGTACCTATTAAAGTGCCAATAAATGCCCACATTCCAGCCCCGCCTATTAGGGCAAATATTGCCGAAAGTGCTCCAAGGAAATAAGAAAGAAAAATCCAAACATCAAAACTTTGCTTAACCCATGTGTAAATGGGAAACTCCGTTCGTTGCATATTTGCATTAATGTTAGTAAGCTCGCCTAAACGTTTAGTTGTTGCGCTCCAAATATTCCATGGAAGAACAAAAAAGCTAAAAATAATTTTAAGGCTGTTAAGGGCTGCGTTAGGAATGTTCATAGTTTTTTCTTTTTAAATTAAAAAAAATTAAACACTTATTCAAAAAAACGAGAACAAACATTCAACTGATTTTCAATTAATTAACAAAGTTTAATTACAGCATTAAACATTGGAGGTTTAATTTCGTCTATCAATAGAATAAAATAGGAAAATGAAATCGTTATTGATATTAGTAGTTGCCTTATTTGGCTTGAATATAAATGCCCAAATACTTGAACCTGTAAAATGGACTTTTGAGGCTACTGAATTAGAAGAAAAAGGTACTTATCAGATTGATTTGATTGCCACAGTTGATGAGGGATGGTATGTTTATAGCCAAGAAATGGATGAAGGTGGCCCAATCCCTACAAGCTTTGAATTTTATACTGGCCGTAGCCCTGTTGAAATACTAACTAAAATTGAAGAAATTGGCGAAGCCAAAGAGGGCATCGACCCTATGTTTGAAATTTTCATTCGCAAGTATGCTAATACGGTTACTTTTAGAACAACTGTAAAAAGTAATGGCGCACAAAGCCTTGAAGGTGAGTTACAATACATGTGCTGCGACAATAGCCGTTGTTTACCGCCAGAAACAGTTGAATTCAGCATTAAATTACCTTAATTAGCAGCTTTTAACAACTGAAGGTTTTACCTTCGGGAACAAATTAGTTTTTGTTCATATAATACAAGTTGTTACCCATGAAAAAGGCGGTAGTTGCAGCCTTGTTGCTGTTTTTTGGTTTAAATGTTTTTGCCCAAATTGAAGACCCAGTTGATTGGACTTTTAAGACCAAAGATTTAGGCGATGGTGAGTATGAATTACGTTTTATCCCTAAAATTGAAAAGGGTTGGTATGTTTATTCGCAGCATTTAGATGAAGGGGGGCCAGTACCTACTAGTTTTACCTTTGAACCAACAGCAGATTATAAACTATTAGGTGAAATAGAAGAGCCACGCAAAAAGATTGAAGCTTTTGACAAAAACTTCAACATGAATGTGGTAAAGTATAAACGAGGTGTTTTTAAAGGCAAAATAAAAGCCAACACCGACAACTTTATTGTAAAAGGCGCACTTGAGTACATGACTTGCGATGATACTAAATGCCTACCACCCGAAGAAGTACCTTTTGAGTTTGTAATTGGAAAGAAGGATAAAACTGACAATGTTGCCAGCAATGGATTATTGGAACCTGTAAAGTGGAGTTATAAGTTAAAACCAACCAACAAAAAGGATGTTTTTGAAATGGTTTGGGAAGCCAAAATTGATGATGGCTGGTATTTGTACTCGCAAATTGACGACCACCCTGAAGCCTTAACTAAACCACAACCAACAAGATTTCAGTTTGAACAAAACGATAAGGTTAAATATTTAGACGAGGCAATAACTGAAGAAGGAAACCTTAAAGATATTTTTGATAAAGTATTTGAACTCCAAATTAAAAAATTTAGTAAAAAGGCTGTATTTAAAAGAAAGGTGCAGTTACTTGAATCCAATGCCGTAATTAATGGCTATGTTGAGTTTATGACTTGCGATGATAGCAAGTGTATTTTTCCTGAACCATTTAAATTTGCTTTTAATGGCAAGGTTGAGCAAGAGGACGGTAATTTATCAAAAACGGACAGAGAAAGAGCCAGTAAGATAAGCAGCTTAATTGCCGATTGCGGCAACGAAATACCAAAATCAGAAAGCGAGGATACAAAAGGAAAAGCGCCTTTAATGATTTTTATCCTTGGCTTTTTGGGTGGTTTTGCAGCATTACTAACCCCTTGTGTTTTCCCTATGATACCAATGACGGTTGCCTTTTTTACAAAACAAAGTAAGGATAGAGCAACAGGGATTTGGAATGCCTTGATCTATGCTGTATCTATTATTATTATTTATGTCAGTTTGGGGTATTTGGTTACTATTATTTTTGGAAGCCACGCCTTAAATGAAATGAGTACCGATCCCTGGTTTAACCTAGCCTTTTTTGCGGTTTTCGTGATTTTCGCTATCTCCTTTTTCGGCTATTTTGAAATTACCTTGCCTAGTTGGTTGGTTAACAAATCCGACCAAGCATCTGACAAAGGCGGTTTAATTGGGATATTTTTTATGGCATTTACCCTGGTCTTAGTATCCTTCTCTTGCACGGGCCCTATTATTGGAACTTTATTGGTCGAAGCTGCTGCAACGGGGGCAACTAAAGGTCCTTTATTAGGCATGTTTGGCTTTGCCTTAGCCTTAGCATTGCCATTTGCTTTATTTGCTGCTTTTCCGGGTTGGTTAAATACTTTGCCAAAATCAGGTGGATGGTTAGATGTAGTTAAAAAAGTATTGGGTTTTATCGAGTTAATTTTAGCTGTAAAATTCTTATCGAATGCTGATTTAGTTAAGCAATGGGGCTTAGTGAAATTAGAGACTTTCTACATCATTTGGATTATTCTTTTTGTTGCAATGGGGCTTTACTTGTTTAGTTATTTACGCTTTAAGTATGATATGAAAATCCCTTTAAAAAAGCTAGGATGGCCACGTATTGCTTTAGGTATCGCCAGTTTTGCTTTTGCAATTTATCTAATTCCGGGTATTTTTTGCCAAGAAAGGAGCTTGGTTAGTGGTTTCCCACCTCCAACCTTTTACAGCTATGGCTGCCATGGGCATCATATACAAGATTTAGGTGAAGCACAAGCTGTTGCTAAAAAAGAGGGCAAGCCTGTTTTGGTTGATTTTACAGGTTGGGCATGTGTTAACTGCCGTAAAATGGAAACCAATGTTTGGACAAAACCTGAGATTGCCAAATTGATGGATCAATACACCATTGCATCTTTATATGTTGATGAAAAAATAGATTTACCTGAAAATGAGTGGTTTAAATACAAACAGGGCAACAAAATAAAAACGGTTAAAACAGTAGGTAATAAATGGAGCTTTTTACAAGCCAATTGTTTAGAAACCAATAGCCAGCCATACTATGTATTATTGAATGACGACAGCAAAATTTTAAACACACCTGTTGGTTATACTCCAGATGTTAGCCAATATGCTAGTTTTTTACAAGAAGGCTTGGATAATTATAAAGCTGGAAAATATTTAATACAATAGTGATATTTTAGCGTTTGCACAAAAAACCACTTTTGAAAACGCTATTCAAATTTATTGGCAGTTGTTTATTTATAGTAATTGCTTGCCTTTCGGTAAAGGCTCAGATAATATATTTTAACACCTCGCAAGGGGATATTTATACCATTGATGCCAGTAATTGCGATTTACAATTTATTGACAACTTTACTTTGCCCAATGGCAATAACGCATCTTTTGAAGATATAGCTTTTACTGAAAACGGTGTTTTAATTGGAGTGGACGATGGTGATTTATATGAAATAGATTTAGCATTAGGTACAGTAACAGATTTAGGTATAACTGTTACAGGTGATTTTATTACAGGCCTAGTTGGTGCGGGAGGTAATACTTTATATGCAGCAGGAGGCTCATTACATTTTATTGATTTAGATGCAGGAACAGTAAACAATTTAGGAAGTTTACCTCAGTCATCAGCAGGGGATTTAGCTTTTAACAACGGTGAATTGTATATGGCTGCTGAATTTAATAATTTATACCAGATAAATATTGCCAACCCAGGAGCAAGCACCAACGTTGGGCAAATGAATGTAGGTGGAGCTACCATTTTTGGTATTGTATCATCATCTGAAAATTGTACACCTACTCAAACTTTTGCTACATCTAATCAAAATGATTTATACAATGTTAGTGTTGCTAGTGCCGGCACTGCAATTATTTGTCCTAATATTTTACCTAATGGTAATTCAATATTTGGGGCTGCCACAACTACTGATTTTGAATCGTCGGCTTGTAGCCTTAGCCTTGACTTAGATACTGATGATAGTAGTGGCGCAACAAATGCAGACTTTTTTGGTGTTACCCAATGCAATAACAACCCTGCTGCTATTGCGGATTTAGATTTGAGCTTAACAACAGACGATGCAATAGACTCAATTCAAATTTTTATTTCGTCGGGTATTATAGATGCGGCTGCGGAAGTTTTAGTTTTTGTTGACAATTTTCCTAATATCGATTTTATTGTAAATAGCCCTATATCAATTACATTAGTTAATAATGGGGCTGCAACCGAACAGGAATTTATAGACGCTATTTTGGCCATTAATTTCGAAAATTCCACACCTAATTTTTCGCAAGGAACAAGGCAAATTACTGTTATTGCTTTTGCTGATAATTTGGCAACTGACCCCGCAATTGCCAGTATAACCCTTAATGCCCCCGCTAATTTGGATGTTAATTTGGGAATTGATCAGCAGTTTTGTGATCAAGCTAATTTCACTTTAGATGCTACGCAAAACTTCCCTAATCTAACTTACCAATGGAGTACTGGCCCAGTTAGTGAAACTTTAACGGTTACAACTTCAGGCACTTATAGCGTGGTTGTAACTGATAATTTATGCGGTGGCACTGATACTGATGAGGTTACAATTACCTTTAACAACTCAGTAAATGAAACTGAAACATTAGTTGCCTGCCAGGGCGAAAATGCTACATTTGATGGTACAGATATTTTGGCAGGACAAAGCCAACAGTTTCAATATTTAACAACAGCGGGTTGTGATTCGACTATTGACGTAAGCGTAGATATTCATCCTGTTATTGATGCAGAGATTATTGAAGAAGAACTAAGCATTGAAGTTGGAGAAAGTATTGAAATCACAACAAATATTGATGCAACATCCACACAAAGTATTGAATGGCAAAGTGCATTGACTTTGGACTGTAGTGATTGCCCCAACCCTATTGCAAGCCCTATAAGCACCTCAACCTATAATTTAACAGTTACCGATATTAATGGATGTAGCTACACGGATGCCATTTTAATTAATGTAGAAATTCCGCCGCCACCGCCAGTTGTTGAAGAGCCTTTACCTGTTTTAATTCCTAATGCTTTTAGCCCTAATGAAGATGGTTTTAATGACTTGTTTAGCCCTGTTTTATTTGAGGCTTTTGACAACTTTGAACTAAGAATTTACAACCGATGGGGGCAAAATGTTTTTAGCACTAACAGCCCCACTTTAGGTTGGGATGGCAATTTCAATGGCGAAAAATGCGAGCTTGGTGTTTATATGTACTATGTATCCATCAATTTTATTGAATGGGGAGCATTTGAGGCTAAAGGGAATGTAACGGTTTTGAGATAAGTGGTTTCATTTTTAAAGAATTATATCATCATTTTATGCTGAGATGCTGAAATAAATTCAGCATGACGAATTGATTTAACTTAAAGCATTGGCTACAAATAAGTCAAAAATCATCTTAAACATTATCCACATAAGATTAAAAAAAGATTTCGTGAGACTCAATCTCTAAAATTTTTTTGCAATCTACATCTCCATTTTAAGGAAATGCGCCGTGTGGCTTTTTTTGTTTTTAATAATTTGCTCGGGCGTGCCTTTGGCAACAATAGTACCGCCACCGTTTCCACCTTCTAAACCAATATCAATAATGTAATCCGCTACTTTAATTACATCCATATTATGCTCAATAATTAAAACGGTATTGCCTTTATCTACCAATTTATTAATCACTTCAAGCAACATTCTTATATCCTCAAAATGAAGCCCCGTTGTTGGTTCATCTAATATGTAAAAAGTACGCCCAGTATCTCGTTTACTTAACTCCGATGATAGTTTAACACGCTGTGCCTCGCCTCCTGAAAGGGTGGTAGCCTGCTGCCCAAGCGTTATATAACCCAAGCCAACATCTTTAAGGGTTTTTATTTTTCGATAGATTTTAGGTATGGCCTCGAAAAACTCAACGGCTTCATTAACCGTCATGTCTAACACATCGGCAATGCTTTTGCCTTTGTAACGAATTTCGAGCGTTTCGCGGTTATAGCGTTTACCCATACAAACCTCGCATTGTACATGCACATCAGGCAGAAAGTTCATTTCGATAACCCGCATACCACCGCCCTTACAAGTTTCGCAACGCCCACCTTTTACATTAAAAGAAAAACGCCCTGCTTTGTAGCCTCTAATCTGTGCTTCGGGGATTTTGGTATAAAGTTTACGAACCTCATCGAACAATTTAATGTAAGTGGCAGGATTTGAGCGGGGTGTCCGCCCAATTGGCGACTGGTCAATTTCAATCACCTTATCCAAATGCTCCAAGCCTTTTATTGATTTATATGCCAACGGTTTTTTACGCGAACGGTAAAAATGTTGTCTTAAAATGGGGTACAAGGTTTCGTTAACCAAGGTTGATTTACCGCTACCTGAAACCCCTGTTACACATATTAGTTTGCCCAAGGGAAAATCAACATTAACATTTTTAAGATTATTACCCATTGCGCCTTTAAGGCTTAATTTTTCGCCATTGCCTTTACGCCTTTTTTTAGGGATTTCAATTTTTAGTTTATCGGCTAAATAAGATGAAGTAGTTGTACTTAACTGGCTAAAACTTTCGGGTGTACCCTGCCCTACAATATCACCACCATAAACGCCTGCTCCTGGTCCTAAATCCAGCACATAATCGGCGGCTAACATAATATCTTTATCATGTTCAACCACCAAAACGGAATTGCCTGAATCTGACAATTTTCGTAAAGAATTAATGAGACGTTGATTATCGCGTTGATGCAAACCAATACTCGGCTCATCTAAAATATAGGTGATGCCCACTAATTGCGAACCTATTTGAGTTGCTAAGCGAATACGTTGCGACTCACCACCCGAAAGCGTACGAGCAGGACGATTGAGCGATAAATAGTTTAAGCCAACATCTAACAAAAAACTTAGGCGCGCCCTAATTTCCTTCAACAAATCCTTTGCAATTGCATTTTGTCTATCGTTTAAGTTAGGCTCAACGTTTTCAAACCATTGATACAAATCTTCAATATCTAATTGCACTAACTGGTCAATGCTTTTTTTAGCCACTTTAAAGTGAATCGATTCCTTTTTTAAGCGTTTACCCTCGCATTCAAGACATAGTTTTTTGCTCATAAAACCCTCTGCCCATTTACGAACAAAATCGGATTTTGTGCCTTCATAATATCGTTTGATATTGGGCACAATACCTTCCATTTTTAAATCGTAATAAGCCTTTGAGCTGGTGGCAGCTGTTTTTACTTTATAAGTTACATCGCCCGTGCCATACAAAATGGCATCCATACCTTCTTTGCTAATTTTATTTATCGGCGTATCCAAAGTAAAATTGAACTTATCCGCCATTATACGAATGAGCTTATAGGTGTAACCTTCGGTATGTTCTCCAAGCGCAACAATTGCCCCTTTGTTTATTGATTTACTCCAATCATCAATTACCAATTCTAAATCAACATCGTTAATATAACCTAAGCCTTTACAATGGCTACAGGCCCCATAAGGTGAGTTAAATGAAAAGGTATTGGGCGATGGCTCATCATAGGAAATACCAGAATCGGGGCACATTAATTTTTTACTAAAAGTGTGTACTTTTTCGCTTTCATGCTTCATTAACATGATTAAGCCTTTGCCTTGTTTAAAACCTTGTGCAATGCTTTGCGAAAGTCTTGTTTTAAACTTATCATCCACTTTTAATCTATCCACTACAATTTCTATATCGTGAATTTTGTAGCGGTCGAGCTGCATTTTAGGGCGAATTTCCATTAGTTCACCATCAACCCGAACGCGGGTAAAACCTTGCTTTTGTATTTGGATAAATAAATCGCGATAATGCCCTTTACGCCCCTTAACTACTGGGGCTAACAAAATTATTTTTTCATCTTTAAAATGGTCAAAAACATATTGTATGATTTCTTGCTCGGTGAAGCGAACCATTTTTTTGCCTGTGTTATAAGAATAGGCTTCCCCAATACGAGCATAGAGCAAACGGATAAAATCATAAATTTCAGTTACCGTTCCTACGGTTGATCGGGGATTTTTACTGGTGGTTTTTTGCTCAATAGAAATAACAGGGCTTAATCCATTTATTTTTTCGACATCGGGGCGTTCAAAGCCTCCCATAAACTGGCGAGCATAAGCTGAAAAACTATCCATGTAACGCCGCTGCCCCTCGGCATAAATCGTATCAAAAGCAAGTGATGATTTGCCGCTACCCGAGACCCCTGTAATAACCACCAATTTATTACGAGGAATCATAACATCAATATCCTTTAAATTATGTTCGCGAGCACCATAAATTTCAATGAATTCAATTTCATCGTCAATTATGGCAGGTTTTGCAGCGGTTTTATTGCTCATGCTTCAAAGTTAATGAGTAGTGCGTTTGGTAAACATTTTATTTGAGTTTTAGTTTTAACATTACAACTAGGCACATTGTTTTTAAGCCCGCTATTATTAACTTTAGGGTATAAAATAGAAGCCTATGAAAAAATATTTACTATTAATTACACTTTTAACCTGTGTTTGTGCAACTGCACAACTAACAAACGAAGACTTTGAAGGATTTAACACAGGGTCATTTGATGGCCAATTCGACCCAAACCAGTGGGACGGCTGGTGGGGAACCAATTCACTGACTGAAATTTCAAGTGAATATGCAAACAGTGGCAATAATTCCCTTAACTTATCAACTGCAGGTGGCGGTGCCGCCGATATTGTTGGATTATTCGGAACTATCAGTGAGGGTAAATGGGAGTTGAAATTCATGCAATATCTACCAACAAACGCTTTTGATGGTAGTAACGCTGGTGCTTATTACAATTTGCAACACAATTATGTATCAAATGGTGATGGTACTGGTAGCGGTGTTTGGGCATGTGGTATTTACATGCCACCAGATGCTGATGGACCGACTTATATTGCTCAAGATGGAAAACAATCAAACTTCCAACCGATTCGTGACCAGTGGGTTGAGCATAAATTCATTATTGATATTGATAATAATTTGGCTGAATTTTTCTACAATGATGTAAAGATTACTGATTGGCCATGGAACACCGAAGAAAATGGTGGCGGTGATAACCCTAACTTAAATGGACTTAACTTATTTGCTTACTGTGGAGGTGATTTCCCGGGTTGTTCACCAGACGCTTATTATGATGATATTGCTTTAACAGAATTAGAATCAGTTCCTCCATTAACTGAATTTAGCTTATTAGCACCTGAAGATGGAGCATCAGTTGATGTAAACTCGACAATGCCTGAAAGTGTTAATATTTCGTGGGGCGAATCAATTTCGGCCTTTGGAAATGATGTAACTTATAGTTGGAAATTATATTCTGAATCTGGTAGTCCTTTGTTATCATTATCGTCGAACAACGCTGGTTTGGATACTGAGTTATCGCTTTCAAACTCAATTATCAATAATTTACTTGATAATTTTGGTGTTGAAGTAGGTGGAAACGTTACATTAACTTGGAATGTTGAGGCGAGCTCTGACGATATAGTTTTAGAGTCAACTGAGACCTTTAGCGTTACTTTCAATAAAATTGAAGATGAAACAGAACCTGTTAGTTTAGAAGAAATTGCTAAAGAAATTACTGTTTACCCTAACCCTGCTAATAACCAAGTTACAATTGAAGGTGAGGTTGAAGGCGTAAACATTTATGGCATTACCGGTCAGTTATTTATATCAACTACTGATAAGAAAATTGATTTAAGCAATTTGGCTGATGGTGTTTACTTAGTTGAATTACAAACTGCTGAAGGAGTTATTACAGAGAAGCTACGTGTTTTAAAGTAAACTATCCTTCTATCTATATCTAGGAAGCCTCAACTTTAAGTTGGGGCTTTTATTTTTGATAGCATTAGTAATGGTTGATTATATTGTTGTATAAACAAGATATAATTGGCTTGCATGCGAGACGAAGTGGGGCTAGGTAAGACAATGTGTTCTATACCGT